>Ga0180007_10002652_pt1 | contig 20980 bp, 15 predicted proteins | sample MM_PC_MetaG_FD_121122 | JGI IMG/M metagenome (GOLD analysis project Ga0180007, IMG submission 121122) | Groundwater microbial communities from the Aspo Hard Rock Laboratory (HRL) deep subsurface site, Sweden - MM_PC_MetaG | ecosystem: Environmental > Aquatic > Deep subsurface > Groundwater... | reverse complement strand
CAATGCTCAGGCAATCTAAATTCTATCATGCCACGGCACACTCAAGTCAGGCTGCCACCCAGAACTTTCTCACAAAATCAGGTGCTGATATTTCGTTTAAGAATTATCAGGGTCAGGTCATCGTCCAATTCCTTGTCTGAGCAGCCCCTGACGGCATTGAGAATTTCCGCTCTCATCTCGTCTGGAGGTAGGTGCAGATACTTCTCGCATATTCTTGCCAGACCGGCTGTGCCGTAAGGCTGTCCATTTTCATCAGCTGATTCGATAAATATATCCGTGTAGAAGATCAGACAGTCGCCGTTCGCGATTTGCAGAGTTGCCTGCGGAAACTCCTGATTGCGCATGCTGAAACCAAGAGGTGGTCGGCCAAGAACTGGAAACGGCTGCCGACTGCCACCGGAAAAGTGCAATGGCATCGGGTGCCCGGCGTTGAAACAGTCAAGCCTGCCAGACACGCTGTCGAGCAGTGCAGCAAAAAAAGTCATGCATTTTTTGCGTTTAAACTGGGTAAAAAGAAGCTCATTAAGACAGACAAACATTTCCTGCAGCGACAGTTCACTGTTCATTGCGTATTCAGACACTATAGCCTTGGTCATTGCAGTTACGAGGGCAGAGCTGACGCCATGCCCGGTTACATCGCCTATCACCAGAAGCCAGCGAGAACTGCCAATCGGTATAATGTCACAGTAATCGCCGCCCAGATCGGCAGCCGGAATATAGATCAGGTCAGCGGCATAACCTTCGATTTCTGGAGCTTTTTCTGGAATCAACTGCGCCTGTACGGCTTTCGCAGAGAGAATATCAGCAAGCGTTTCGGTGGTTGCGTTAAAGGTTGCCGATAACTGCCCCAGCTCGTCGTTCTGCATAATCTCAAGCCTGAAACTGGTATCCTGCCGGCGCAATGCCTGTACACCAAGAATCAGATTGGCAAGCGGCCTCAGAATGGTATGAGAGAACAGTGTACCAACAAGCAATGCAAGAATCAGCGTAAAAATTACGCCCCATGCCAGATTGGAGCTAATAACACTGATTTCGCGCTCAATTTCGTCGAGAGGATAAAGACTGATAAGAAAGCTGTCCGACAGCCTTTTGCCCGGAGCACCTGCAGCGATCCAGTCCGCATTGTTCCATCTGACAATTGCACTCTGGGGACTGCCGGCACGCATTACCTGCCCCAAAAACGGCATAAGAGCTGCTGAGTTCTCGGTTTCTTCCGGCCATAGCCTGGAATAAACGCCAGACCATGCAAATAAACGCAAGGCACCCTGGCCATAAGAAGACCGGCGCGCAAGACTTTTGAGCAGATATCTTCTGACCTCCCAGCGAACATGCTGATCAAGAACGATAAAAGCAGCTCTGTCATCTTGATCATTAAATACATCCCAATACCAGAAAATATCAAACCCACCAAAAGCAACCTGATGCAATTCATCCGGGCTTTCAAAAATTCTTGCCCAGCCACCGAACGGGCTCTCGAGAAACTCTTGAAGCACCACTTCTGACGCAGAAAGCGTCAAGCTTTTACCTGGCCCAAGACGATGCCCAAGAAAATTGTTTATGCCCAGACGGGCAACAGCCTTACCAATTACACCAATCTGCTTCGCAGTCTCTTTTCTCTGAGTTGTCAAAAGCGTATTAGCATTGAGATCTCGAACCTCAACCAGGTTTGTAAGCTGTTGCTCGTCAAGATCCCGAAACATGGGCAAAAGTACAGACGGATCTGTCTTCATTTCAGGGCGGTTTTTGTAGCCTCGAAATCGGGCAAGCAGCTCAGCCTTCTCTTTCTCAAAGCCAATTTCAAGATCGTTGAGGCTGTTATGACAGGCAATATAGGCCTCCTGCACCAATAGCTCGCGACGCTCAGCCACATATTTCCAGCCAAAATAGATCAGGCCAGAGAGCGGCAAAGCCACGACATAAAGAACCAGTCCAATCAGCTTGAGTCTTATCGAAGCAGTGCCCATTCGGCTCAAAAGCCCATAATCCTTAACCAGCATACCCATGGTCAGAATCATGAAGAGTAGAAAAATCTTTAGCAGAGTTTTTAAATATTCGGGATTAAGACCAGTAAAGTCATCTTCGATAACCAGAAAACGATTGCCGATTTTTTTTCTGACTGTCAACACTCTGTGGCCTGATGGCATCACTTTCGCAGACTTTTCAGAGATCTGCGACTGAATGGACAGGTTAATACCTTCAGTTAAATGAGAGGGCAAAAAACCGGCAATTTTGTTTATATCGGGGAGCGACCACAAAACAATAATGACACCATCAAGCTTGCTTTTATCAGGGCGACGCGCATAAAAAATGAAGCCCGTTCCCTGATGCCCGCTAAAACGCATGATACGACCCTCATGAGAAAGCAGCAAACCTATGCCAAACGTGGCACCAAACAGAGTATTAAGTTTCTTAACCTGATCAAAACGCGGTTTAGCAGTGTATTCATGCATTATTTCCCAGGTATTAACCAGTGTTGACTCATACTCGCCCAGCTGTTCCGAAGGCGTCACCAGCATACCATCTACAAACACGGCGGAAATGAAGCCCAGTTGCCCGGCACTGCATGCTGTCGCAAGCTGTTCCACCCTCTCAGAGTCAATCTTCCCGCCACTATATAGTTCATCATAATACCTACGGAAAAGGCTGTTAAAAAAGTTTTCGAGATCAAGCTGATCGCTTATTGCCTCAGCTTTTTCTTCAAGCTGATGCGTAGCGGCGTTCAGCTGATTGGAAGCAAACTGGTCCAGCACGGCACTTCCCAGAATCCATATTGCCGAAACTGGTATCAGCAAAAGGAGAACAAAACCGGCAACGGCAGAAAAGCTGCTGAACCTTGTTTCTTTGTTGATTTCAGACTGCATCGGCAGACTCAACTCCAGTATTCTTGATTACCAGCATGGTCAGGTCATCCTGCTGGACTCCACCACCCTGAAACTGCTCCCAGAAAGTCTCCATATGCGCAACGATGGAATCAGGCGATCCACCGGCGAGTTTTGCCAGCTCAACATACATACTCTTGTGACCCAGAATATCACCATTTGGAGCCTGACATTCTATGAGCGCGTCAGTGTAAGAAAACAGAATTTCACCGGGACGCAGTTCGATACATCTGCTTTGCGACACGCCCCTGCCCCTCCGTTTAACTCCGCAGATACCCAGCGGCAAGCCGACAAGTTCGATCTCTTCGGTACTTCCGTCGCATCTGATCACCACTGGCCAGTTATGTCCGGCATTGATCAGCTGCAAAGTCGCATTTTCAGAATCCAGCAGTGCAAAAAGCATGGTCATCATCTTTTTGCGCTTCACGGTTCTCAGCAACAGTGACGAAATGTTGCCAGGCAGCTCCATAAAATCGAGGCCTTCTCGGCAGGCCTTAAAAATAGCAGCTTTTGCCATGGCCATGCACATGGCGGCAGAAGTACCGTGTCCACTCACATCACCTATCAAAAACAGATACTTGTGTTCGCCAAGCTTCATGTAATCACAGTAATCGCCCCCCAGATCGGTTGCCGGCAGATTAAAGATTGCTGTGTCGAAGCCCGGAACATGCATCTTTTCCTGCGGAAAAAGCGCTTCCTGAACTGACTTTGCCAGCTGCATCTCATTCAACTCGTCTACCATCTGGTTAAACGCCTGACCAAGTTCACCAAATTCGTCACCAGTGGCGATTTCTACCTTCGCGTCCGACTGAAGTTTCTGAATCTGTGTCATGCCACGATCCAGCTCCTTAACCGGCTTAACAAAAGCCTCGGTCAATAGCCAGGCAACCAGCAGCGCAATTGCGAAAATCACGACAAGGCCGGCGGCCAGCGCCTGGTATAACAGGCTGACACGTGATCGCACCTGCTGTTCATCCGTGAGTATCAAAAGACTGTAAGGGGTCAGAACTTTGCCTGGAAATGCAAGAGCCAGCCAGCTCCGCTTTTCGCCGCTGATTTTGCGCAAAACTGGCTTATCAGTCAATATTGCAGCGCGCATGAGTTCTTCGCATTCCTTTTCAACCCCTGCCCCGTTATTCAACCAGCTTCTTCGAGCATGGTCATAGACTGCGAGCACATCTTTTTCGCCCTCACTCCTGCGCAAAACCCGACGCAGAAAATTTTCACGGGCAATATTCTTCGCCTGAAACACGCTTAGCACTGCTGCTGGATGCCTAGGCACATCGATCAATGTCCAATACCATAACAGCTCGTTCACGCCAAAGCGGACCGTGTGCACCTGATCTGGCGCCTCGGTTATCTGAGCAAAGCCAAAGTCTGAGCTTGCAAAAGCATCGGTAAAAACAGCGTCACAACGACGCTTCAACGCCACACCCTCGCTTTTGCTTCGGTGTTTCAGCAGTTTCTCGATCAAAAATCTCCCATAAGCATCCTGTGATTTCTCAAGTCCTTCAAACCAGCCGCCTTTATTCAATGAACTTATCGGCTCCCCGTTAAGAGCGATCAAATCCAGTCTTACCGCCTGACCAGACGCGATCAGTTCGCCAGCCTGCCTCGCATATTCCTGATAAGAATATTTCTCAAATATGAGGCTGCGTAAAGACATGCAATGGTTGTGAAAACTTCTTTCCTCTTCATAAAAATCGTCTTCAATGGCAGACAACCTGGTAATCTTCTCTTTTTCGATACGTGACCACAAAACCTTTTCATGCGTAGAAATCGCAGTCAGACCGGTAAGAAGAAGACCAGCAGCAGGAATAGCTATAGCGACAAGCAGCAGCGCCAGCAGTTTGTTGCCTATGCGCAGATACATCTTCTGCAGACTGAATGATGAATTGAACAGCAGAATCGCCAATCCCCCCAGCACAAGGGCCATGAGAAGATTCAACATCCCCGCTGAATTCTGGCGATTCAGGCCCGAAACTGGCATAGATCCAAGATAGACCCCGGCGCCAGTATTCAGTATCAGCCAGAGTTTGTCTGCTTCGATCAGATATTCTGCAGAGCTCTTTTCCAGTTTTTCGCGTAAATAGTTAAAATTGTCTGAAGAATCTGTCGAAAAAATCGGATCTTTGAGGTCATGATTCCAGAAAGTCAGGTGCATTGGCACATCAGACTGTGACCTGAAAATTGTCTTAAGAATCTGTTGCGAGGTCAACACTGGAAAAACAATTATCACGGCTCCGGCATAGCTTTTCGGCGACTTTCGCTTCCAGAAAAAATAACCAGTCGACCGCTTTTTCTTAAGACTCAGCAGCTGGCCTTCATGATTTATAAGTCGTCCGGCATTAGCCTCGGCGCCGAGAAGCGTCTGAATTCGTTTGAGCTGGCGTTGCTCCTCTCCAGCCTGGTATTCAGGAGTTTCGGCGAGTATCTCCCATAGTTTGCTGATTACAAAACGGTTTTGTGGCGCATAGCCAGGCAAATTTATCAGAGAACCCTTTTCATCAAAAAGATATACCGCCAGCCCAGGCCCACAAATATTTTGAGTGCGCCTGATCATACGCGCCGCCTGATCAGGCTCAGAAGCTGCAGAATGGTATATTTGTGCGAGCAGACCCTCTAACAGCCGAAAATAAAAGCTCCCGGCAGAACTGGCATCGGCGACTCTGATCAGATCACCGCGAAGTTGTGTCTTCACCGCTTCGACTCGTGCCGTCCGCTGTTGTCCAAGCAGCTGGTGAGCTACCAGATAAAGCGAAGTTGCGGGCAAAAGGCCAAAAATAAAAATCGCCAGCAGCTTGGCAAAGAAGGATTTCATCAAAATTCCCGGGGAAGGTCGGTTCGAAGCCAGATAGCCATGTCGGCTACTATTTACAGCTTAGAGCAGCTCCGCTGATTTGTCAAAACATTGCGAGGACAGAACGACGAGCGATTACCGAAGGCAAAAGCCATATCCGAGACAATCCTGACTCAGTAAATTGCTTCCTGCTTCGGCTTCGCCTCGCAGTCGCAATGACAATTTTAACACAAGTTCAATTATAACTGTGGGCTAGCCGCAAAGCGCAAAAAATTATGTTCGCATTCCTTGCGAATCGCCGGAACGCATGAATTCCGTCAAGAAAACTGGGGCAGTCAATATTCCCTCCCGGTAATCCACATAAAAAGATTGCAGAGATACAGGCGGTGAAAATCCAACTGGCAAATAAGCTCAATAACCGGCGGCTATTGCAGCACGATAGGCTTCGTAAGTCTGGCGATACTGCTCAAGTTTCTGTTGCCTTTCAGTTTCGCTTGTATTAGTTGCTGTTACCGCGTCTGCATATTCGCGATAAGCACGTTCGTAGGAAATGTGCGCTTGCACAGCAGCAGAACTGGGAGGCTTATTCAAAGCCGCAGATTCGGTCTGCGCAACTTCGTCGAGAGAAGCAGGGGCTTCGATTTTAACCAGACTGGCTTCGACCGGAACTTCTTCTGCTTTTTCAGTTCTATCGCTGGCAGCATAGGCTTCATAGCCTTTATTAAGCACTTTGCGACCGATCCAGCGGCCGATACTACCGCCAATCGACTTACCAAGCTTGCTGCCCAGATAAGCCGCCGAAATAGTGCCAAGTATCGGCAAAACTATCGGGCCGCCACACGAAAGAAAGGCAATACCGGCAGCAGCACCCATGGTGCCGCCGATCAGATCGCCGATAACTGCGCCGATTGCATCAGCCGTCAGCGCGGCTTTATTGACCGATTTCGTCGCCTCGATGATTGCGCCCAGATCAACCTTCCGGCCATCTTTTATCCGCCATTGCGCCACCACTGCGCCAATTGCTTTTCCAAAAGTCTTGGCAACTATATCGCCGATGCGAAAGCCCAGCATTGCGCCCATACCAGCCGCAAGCGGACCACCAACTGCTGCGCCAAGCACATAGCCTATTCCGGCACCAATCGCCCCACCCGCCTTACCAGCGACAAAGCCGGCAGCAGAAGAAGCAGCCTTGGTCAGCCACCAGTTGCCATCCTGAATCTGTTCGATTTTTTCCTGGGTTTTGAGCTTGAGACGCTGAAACAACGATAATTCGGCCGCATCGACAAATGGCGCAAGCAGCAGAGAAATCGTTAACAGCAGACTTATCAAACACAGCTGTTTTGAGGCGAAACGCATACAAAACTCCAGATAGCGATAGATTTGTACTATATTATAAGTAAATCCCCCCCACCCCGCAATCCCCAAACGAACAGCAATTCTCTGGCATATTGCTTAGCTTTCATCATTCCGGCACACTTAAGGAAGCCGGAGTCCATTGTCTAATCAGCGTCTAAGATGGGCTATGAGGCTATGCCCAGAGCGACGAAACACATATAGTCGAGAAAATTTAATCATAAAGGATTTTTTTTGTGCAGCGCTAATAAGTTTTTTTTAACTCGCCGAGAATTGCGACCAGATAAGCCTCAGCATTATTTTGAACTGAAAATCAATCTTAGACAGAAAAAGCCAGATGTGGTAATGTAAGAACCCACATTCAAATCACGATCTAGTCACGCGTCAATGCACGGGAGCTATTTATGTCCGATAAAGCCCTTCTTCTTCTTGGCCACCACACCAATCTTCTTTTTCTTATTGGGTTCGCAATTATTCTTGGTACCCTTGGGGCCAGATTGTTTCAAAAGTTAAAAATTCCCCAGGTGGTGGGTTTTATTGCCATGGGCGTTCTGATCGGCGAGTCCGGATTTAAACTTCTTTCACACGATTTTCTCGCCGCCATGAATAATCTGAATTTTGTTTCGCTCGGAGTAATTGGCTTCTCTATTGGTGGTGAACTTCGCCTGGATATCTTTCGCGCACACGGCCGTGAATTCCTGATCCTGCTCCTGGCCGAAGGCCTGGGAGCGTTCTTTCTGGTAGGAATCGGTAGCGGAGCGGTTATATACTATTTCACGCAACAAGCAGCACTGGCCATTGCTATCGGCGGGCTGCTCGGAGCGATTTCATCGGCCACAGCGCCGGCAGCAACCGTTGATGTTCTATGGGAATACAAGAGCAAAGGATTGGTTACCACTACTATCCTGGCTCTTGTTGCTTTGGATGACGGCCTTGCCCTGATTCTGTTCGGGTTTGCCTCCTCAGTAGCCAAAGTGGTCATGGGAACAGGATCTTTCAGTTTAATCGAAGTTTTCAGAGAACCTTTGTATGAAATAGGCGTGGCTCTTCTACTTGGTGGCATTATCGGGTTCATGTTGAACCGTTTTATTCGCGCCCTCAGAGATCCTGAGAAAACGCTTGATTTTGCTTTCGGCTGTATTCTCCTGACCTGTGGTCTGTCCATGATTCTCCACGCGAACCTGATTCTGGCAGCCATGGTTCTCGGTGCCACGTTAGCTAATCTTGCTCCTCGACGAAGCAAGGACGCATTCAATGTGGTCAGCCGATTTGCTCCTCCGATCTACGCACTGTTCTTCATTTTTGTCGGAGCCCGAATGCAAATTGGGACAATGACAACAATGGGCTGGGTTCTGGCAGTTGTGTATATTGTAGGCCGATCAGCCGGAAAAATTCTCGGCGTTTATTTTGGCGGCAAACTGGCTGGCAGCCCCGACAAAATCCGGCGCTGGCTCGGCCTGGGTCTGTTTAGTCAAGCGGGTGTTGCCATCGGCTTAACCATTCTGGCAGTGCAGAATTTCGATGAAACCATCGGCAACCTTATCCTTCTCGTAGTGACCACAACAACCTTTGTCGTACAACTTGTTGGGCCACCCTGCGTGAAACTTGCCATCTCAAAAACCGGTGAAATTGGACTCAACATCACAGAGGAAGATCTCATTGCCAGCCACACTATTGAACAGGTTATGGTTAAAGCGGATCACCACATCCATCCTGCAGCCACGGCCTATGAGGTTCTGGAACTATTCGCAAATACTCCAGCTCTCGCCATCCCCGTCGTCGATGAAGATCATCGCCTTCTGGGAATGGTCAGAATGGAAGAAATCAAAGAAACATGGTTTACTGGCCAACTTGAACATCTCATTATCGCGGCCGACATGATGGCTTACCCGGTTCAGTCAATTTATCCCGACATGCTGCTCTCTGAAGTTGTTGAACTGGCCCGGGAACTGTCTCTGGATGTGCTGCCAGTCGTAAACTCCAAAGCCGACAACACGTTTCTCGGTTTAATCGACACTCGCTTCATGCACCAGATGCTGGTGAAGGAACTAGTTTCCCGCCAGGGAGCTGCTCTTACGGAAAACCCTGTTATAGCCAGTTAACAGAGAAATGGCGAATTATCAGCCCTCGAACAAAACCGGGGGAACTGCTGCCCGGAGGACCTCAGCGGCGTGTTCTGGCACTGAACTGTTGATATACATGCCGGTACCAAGCTCGAAACCGGCTGCTTTTGAAATACGTGGAACAATTGCCAGATACCAGTGAAAATAGGGCAGATCAGCTTCCTGAGGTGACAGCGAACGAATTACAAAATTGAACGAAGGATTTTGTAATGCGGTGTAGAATTTTCCCAGAATCTTGACCAACAACGAACCGAGATCGGCCATGGCTGATGAACTTGCCGTTGAAAAACAGGCCGAATGCTCTTTCGGGAAAATCCAGACGTGATAAGGCGATAGCGAAGCAAATGGAATGAAAGCCACAAAATGCTCTGTTTCGGCAACCAGGCGCTTTTGCTCTTTTACCTCTTCCGCCAGAGTTCGGCAGAAAATGCACTGGCCAGTTTCCCACAGCGATTTTTCGGCCAATTTTATACGTTGCAATACCTGTCCCGGAAGAACTGGAGTCCCGACAATCTGGGAATGAGGGTGTTCCAGCGACGTGCCGGCTTCCGCGCCATGGTTTTTGTATAAAATAACGTGTTTAACCCTGGGGTCTTCGTAAAAATTCATAAAGCGCGTGCGGTAAACCGATAACAGCTCGTTGATTTCCTGCTGGCTATAAAAAGCTATAATACGGTTATGCAAGGGAGACTCAATGATAACCTCGTGCCGCCCCACCCCGTTGATGGTCTTGCGAGCAGGGTCAAGAGGAGTCGGCTCGCCGCTTGCGGAGAGCGCAGAAAACTTGTTACGCACGGAACGAACTCGCCAGTTGCCATTCCCATCATCTATTCGAAACTCTTCGTCTGGAGAAGCACTCTCATTGCCCCGGCAAAATGGGCAGGATTCGACATAAGAAGGTATTAACGTGCGCTTGGCGACATCGACAAAATTCATCGGTCTTTTGGCACGCGCCTCTGAGATAATGACCCAATCTCCGGTTATGTCGTTATAGCGGATTTCTGACATTTTTTTCCTCCCAGCTCACTCGGCTTATGCTCTTTATCCGATTTTACCCCAACAGACGATTTTAGTCAAAAGCTACGGAGCGCGACAAAGCGTTCACCATAGCGAATTTTTGCAATCTGTTGCTGGCCGATTCGCTCATCACAAGCTTCCTACAAAAGTCAGGCTACAGTTTCTTTAAATACTCTTCGTAGGAAATCCCGTAGTCGACCTGACCAGTGGGCGTTATTTCGATAACCCGGGTCGAAATTGTTTCATTAAACTGCAAATCCTGCGAAGTGAATAAAATTGTGCCGGGAAAGCTCATCAAGCCGTTATTAAGCGCGGTGATTGATTCAAGGTCGAGGTGATTAGTCGGACCATCAAGTAGCAACACGTTTGCGCTGCTCAACATCATTCTGGCCAGCATACAGCGTACCCGTTCACCTCCGGATAACACATTGACCATTTTCAGTGCTTCCTCGCCCGAAAAAAGCATGCGGCCGAGAAACCCGCGAACAAAGCTGTCGTTTTTATCTTTGGAATATTGGCGCAGCCAATCAACAAGCTTCATAGTTCCATCGCTGAAATACTCAGAATTATCTTTTGGAAAATATGACTGCGAGGTCGTTACGCCCCAGTTGAAAGAGCCGGCATCTGCTTCCATCTCACCAATAAGAATCTTGAAAAGGGTGGTATTGGCTAATTCATTACCGCCAACGAAAACGATCCGGTCATTTTTATGTACCGTAAAAGTCACATTATTGAGAATCTTGTTCCCATCAATGGTCTTGGTCAGCCCCTGCACACGGAGAAGCTGATCGCCAGCTTCGCGCTCCGGCTTGAAGCAAACGAAAGGATAACGACGTGAAGATGGTTTGATATCTTCGAGGTTCAATTTTTCCAGCTGCTTGCGCCGCGAAGTCGCCTGAGAAGACTTTGATTTGTTGGCACTGAATCTGGCGATAAAAGCCTTCAGTTCTTCGGCTTTTTCTGAGAGCTTCTTGTTCTGATCCTGTTGAAGCTTTAATGCAAGCTGACTGGATTCACACCAGAAATCATAGTTTCCGGTGTAGAGAGTGATATTGCCGTAATCAATATCAGCCATGTGAGAGCATACATGGTTTAAAAAGTGGCGATCATGCGAAACCACAATTACAGTTTTATCAAAATTGACCAGAAAGTTCTCTACCCAGCGAATCGCGGCTACATCGAGGTGGTTCGTCGGTTCATCGAGAAGCAGAATGTCAGGATCACCAAACAAAGCCTGCGCCAGAAGAACCTTTACCTTTTGAGAGTCGCTCAGTTCGCGCATAAGCAGGCCATGAAGCTGGGTTTTTATGCCAAGCCCAGCTAATAAGGAAGCTGCATTCGATTCAGCTTCCCAGCCATTCATTTCGGAGCACAATCCTTCAAGCTCGCTGGCACGCGTTCCATCGGCTTCCGTAAAATCAGCTTTGGCATAGAGTTTGTCTTTCTCCTGCGTCACTGCATACAATTCTGGATAACCCATGAGAACGACCTGCAAGACCTCAACATCTTCGTAGGCAAAATGGTCCTGGTTCAGAGTGGCAACGCGCTGGCCGGAGCTGATGTTAAGGTTTCCGGTGTAGTTTGTAATTTCTCCTGAGAGAATCTTTAAAAATGTGGATTTTCCTGAACCATTGGCGCCAATAAGCCCGTAGCAGTTTCCGGGAATAAATTTAATATTAACGCCTGCAAATAGCTTGCTGCTGCCAAACGATAGTCCAAGGTTTTCTGTGATGATCATGATTTTCTCCGGTGCTGTTACAAGACAATGAGTTACTTTGAATGCCATCTAGGATAGCAGGAAATCGCTGATTAATAAAGGCAGATTCTTATTTCGTTGAAAAATTCCAGGCCTTCGATTAGAATTTTTGTGAGCAAATCGAACCCTTCAGGTTCTAGATTTCCTGGAGGCCTGGCATGAATTCTTCGGCTCTTAATGCTGATAGTGGAAAAGACCAGGTCAGGCCTTTATTTTGATTTCATTGGGATTACCCCAAGAATGCGCCAGCCAAGACCGCTGCGGAGACTGGCTGAACAACCAGCCTGTTGAATGAGCTTTTGCATCTCTTCAACGGTGAAGCCCTTTCTGATCGAAAGAAGAGCATCATAGCGGGATTGAGGATTTCGCATACCTACCGCAAGCAGCTTGCAGATAAGATAAGAAGCTTTTGAACGCTCAAGGTCGTTTATAAGCAGGGCTATGCGCGATCTCGCAGTTAAATGTTTAATTGCGGCAACAACATCAGTGTCGTCAAAATGATGAAGCACCATTGAAATCATGGTCAGGTCAACTTCAGGAATATCAGCATCAAACAAATCGCCCTGTATGAAAGTAATGTTTTCGCAATGTTGAAGTCGCCGTGCCTCATCAATAATGTAAGGGCTTCTTTCGAGACCATAATAGCGGATTTTTCTGCCGTTTGCCCGCCCCCAGCTTATAACGGTGGCAGCCATGTCGCCGATACCACAGCCAACATCGAGAACACTGATCGGTTTTTCTGGCGGTATATTTTTTAAAGCTTTTTTCATGCAGTTAAGAACTGCCATTCTGCCACCACCGAATTGATTGACCAATTTAATGAAGCGAAAGCTTTCGATCAGATCTTCGCCCTGAAATTCAGGATTATCCATAAACTCTTTCTCGGCACTTCTTTGCGCCATAGTTTTTAATTCATTATAAAGCTGCAAAAAACTCATGAGTTTTCCTCAAAATTTCATTTAAAACAAACTCAAGCTATCAACAATTAATCAGCCAAGAAGCTTGAATACTTTTTTATAAAGCCTGGTGCACTCGTCGTAATAATCTGGGTCAATTTTATACGCTGATTTGGTAATAGATTCGCAATAACTGCATGTTTCGCACGATGTCGAAGTTGAGCAGGGCCGGCGCGAAACTTCGTCAAGGAATGAGGCGGGAATCTTATCTGAGCTGAGAACAACCGGCTCACCTTTTAGTGGCAACAGCATTCCACGCGCCTTCAAAAGCTTATAAAGTGGAAAAATTAAACGTGGTCGCTCAAACAAAAGGCGAAGAGCCCATTTGTATTCCATCTTCACATTTTTGTGAAAGCCAAAAGGCTGAATCAGTTCGAGCAGGTTTTCTGGAGATTTCTTTTCAGCATAGGCTTTAACGCGCCTCAACATTAGATCTGTGGGAGCATTTCTTTCAAGAAGTTTGAAATTATCGAAGCCCATGCTTTCATAAAAGTCAGTATCTTCTGGCCTGATCCAATTTGATTTAATCAATAGACTTGGGTCATTCAAAGAAAACGATGTACACTTCAGCACGCAATAATCAATAAAAGGAGCCTTGTCAACCGAATTAGAACCGTGTGAAATTCCGGTCATGTGATAAATCTGCATCGGGCAATTTGGCAAACAGGAAAAATTAGCAATCAACTGTAGTTTGCATGAAACGGACTTGCGAATATCTTTCAGCAAAGAAAACCGACGATTGATGGAAAAAGATTCGAGAACCAGTGTATCTGCGCCTAAGTCTTCCCAGAATCTTGCTCGAGTCGGTGTGTCAATGTTGGCGAAAATGCCAATTTTGATTTTTAAATGCGGATAATGCTTTTTTATAACTTCAGTCAAATAAGGTGTTGAAACGGTTATTGCATCAACTTCAATTTGACTGAGCTCGTCAAGAAGCTCGCGAATCGCCTTCATACCCGCCCTGCTCCACTCCCGATTTCCCATGCAGACGGCATTCAACAGATAATTAAAGCGAATTCCATTCTCATGGGCTGTTTGCACATGTGAAGCAAGCTGAGTCATGTCAGCTGTGCCAGTTGTGTAACTCGCTCGACCGCCGCCAACAATATCTTTAGGAAGCTTTCCGTAGACCTCTTCAACCGGGTAACGCGCAATTCCCCGGATAAAGGCGTTGTCAAAATTGGTGGCAACAGAAAGCTTCATCAACTAGCCAACCTTCTGCAACAGCGCACCGGAAATGCAAAGACCAGGACCAAAGGCAAGACTGATTACATAGGTTCCCGAAGCGACATTCTCATCAGCAACAATTTTTTCCCAGATGTGTGGCAAAGTTGCTGATGACATGTTTCCGCAGGTAAGCAAAATAAACCGACTGACACTAACCTGTTCATCTTGCAGATTCAGCAAGGCTTGCACTCGATCAATGATTTTCGGCCCACCAGGGTGTACGGCAAAAACACTCTTTTCTTTAATTGCGTCAAACGACATCCCACCACGGTCGCAAAGCTTCTGTAAAAAAGGCTCTAAAGCGGAAGCAATCATTCCCGGAACCTCGGCGGAAAGACCCATGCGCATGCCCCATTCAGAACATGCCCAGGTAATTGCATCTGCCGAATCAGGTATAATTTCTTCATGAAGCGCTTTTAGAAGCAGGCCCGAGCCTTTCATAGCGCTTTGCTGGTTTGATTGAATTCCTGAATAAACAATGAAGCCATCAGCAAACAGACTCTGAACAACTAGCTGTTCTGGTGAATGGTCATGAACCTGTACATGCAGAGAACAGACTTCTGTATGCAAAATATTAACGCATGATGAGTTGCCTGAGCCATTGCTTGAATTTAGTGCGGCGGCAAGATAACCATCAGCAATGCGAATGGCTGGAACGGCAGCATAGCAGCCCATGTGGTAAGCATGTGTCACCACTGTTTTATCATGCCATCTGTTTTGCGCAACCTGCTCCTGAGCACAACTTGGCGACAAATAACCACTACAGGTAACATGAATAATATGATCCGGCGGAGTCTGATCCACAGTAAAAAGCTCGGCACAAACACGGGTTCCAATTTCGCGGAACTTTTCTGATCTTTGTGTAGTTGTTGGGCCAAAGGGACTGTCTTTGAAATTAAAAATTTCCATTTCATTCCAGCGCGTATGTGAAAAATCGCTGATTTCAAGACCGCGTGTGGCAATACGATCAGAAGAACAACCATATCTCAGGAAAAGTTTGGCGATGCGCTCAGCAAACCATTCTTCATCTTGGTTCTCTGTTCCCTCGTTTTTCATCACTTCGGCGCGTGCATGAGCGAGGGATAGCCAGGATAAAGTGGCACCTTGTTCAACAATAAATCTAGGTCTGATGCTGCGAAAATCGCATAGAATCACATGGATCTCCATTCACCAAATGGCTCTAATGGGGTCATCTATAATGGATTCAAACTATTAAAATAATTTCCCGATCAACTTGGCAATTCTATGATACAGCTTTTACCACTTCGCGCCGATTTTTTTTGAATCTTTTATTGCTGCCCCCCCCGAAACCTCATTTTTAGTTGTTTAGCAGCTTGTTAAACAGCTTACTACTGCGTTGGCACTGGCAAAGGGGCCTTTTCTGTTTTCCATTTCTGGTGGCTACTGTCAATAAAGGCTATTGCCCTGGTTGTCGTAGATGACGAAGGCAGGCAGGTTTTTCACTTTGATGCGTTGAACCGCTTCCATGCCAAACTCGGCGAAATCCAGCACTTCTGAAGAAACGATATTCTCACTGGCAATCAGCGCGGCTGCTCCACCTATGGTGCCGAGATAAAAACCGCCGTATTGAGCGCAGGCCTTGATCACGCTCTCATCACGATTACCTTTGGCAATCGTGATGAGCGAAGCGCCGCGGCTCATGAAAAAGTCGATGTATTCGTCCATGCGCTGAGCCGTTGTCGGGCCAAAACTGCCAATCGCAAAACCTGGCGGTGTGCGAGCCGGGCCGGCATAACATACCGGGTGATTTTTAAAATATTCGGGCAGAGGCTGACCGGCATTTGCCATCTCAAAAAGACGGGCATGCGCCATATCGCGGGCTACAATCATGGTGCCGTTGAGCATGACCAGCGAACCGGCAGGTTGCGCTGCGAGTTGAGCCAGAATCTCGGGCATCGGGCGGTCAAGATCAATCAAAGGTGCCCGCAGTGCCGAAACACTGCTTTTTTCAAGCAATCTCGCCGGATTTTTGTCCAGCACTTCAAGAAAAGCGCCTTCGGCAGTGATTTTTCCGAGCATATTGCGATGTGCGCTGCATGAAACACCGATTGACACCGGGCATGAGGCAGCATGACGCGCCATGCGAATAACGCGAGCGTTGAGCACCAGATGCGAGCCACCAAATTGTGCTCCCCATCCGGTTTCTGCGGCAATTTCGCGAGCGCGAGCTTCCCATTTCAGATCACGGTATGAGCTGCCACTACCGTCTGCCTGCGTCGGCAGATCGTCATACCAGCCGGCAGAAGCAAGTTTCATGGTTTTGAGATTTTCTTCCGGCGAGGTGCCGCCAACAACTATGACCAGCGTGTAAGGTGGGCAGGCCGCCACTCCGAGACCACCTATCTTTTCTTTTAAAAAAGCAGTAAAGGATTTTTCGTTGAGCAACGCACGGCTGCCCTGAAAAAACAGGGTTTTGTTGGCCGAACCGCCACCCTTGGCAATGAACATGAAGTGATACTCTTCGCCGGGGCAAAACGCGATGTCGATCTGCGCCGGCAGATTGTTGCCAGTGTTCTTTTCTTCGAACATGCTCAGTGGCGCAACCTGTGAGTAGCGAAGGTAATTCTCTGACCAGGCCTTTTCGACGCCCTGAGTCAGCATTTTCTCGTCATCGCCACCGGTCAGGATGCGCTCTCCGCGCCAGGCAAAGATCGTTGCCGTGCCGGTATCCTGACACAGCGGCAGCTTGCCTGAGCCGGCAATGATCGCGTTTTTGATCAGCGCACTGCAAACAAAACGCTCGTTGGGCGCAGAGGCTGGATCGGCGGCAATCTCTGCAAGTTCGTCGAGATGCTCGGGTCTGAGATAATAAGACAGATCGTGAAAGGCTTCAGCGACAAGCTGAGTGAGGACCTGCGGCGGCACGCTGACAAAACTCCTGTTATCGAGGCTTTTGCGGCTCATTTCAGCCGAATTCAGTTTACGATATTGTCGCTCGATCATGGTGTCTGTTATCCTTTCAGCCTTCTTCGTCAAAATCAATCTGTCTTCAATTCCTGCCGCCAGCGGGTAAATTTGGTCTGATAATCTATCGAAGCGTTGGCCGGGCTAGTGGAAGGCAGTATCACCAACTGGTAGCGCTGCGCCAGTTTTGGCAAGTTTTTTAGAACATGCTTTTTGAATGATAAAAAAGCCTTCTGCCCGTTAAAACAAATCTTGACCACATGGGGCAGTTTTTCGAGCAGACCGGCAATATCATTTGGCTGTTCGGAAGCCTTGTCTATGCTTGAGTCCAGGCTGCCTTCGCGCTGGCACTGCTGCAGAACATCCCACAGCGCAACGTGCAGACTGCCTAAGACTTCGATGCGCCGCTGATAATCAGTCGAAAAATCGGCGGCGGCGCAAACAAAAATGAACTTCCAGAAAAGATTGTGCGAGTGCGCGTAATACTGCTGCATGCGCAGCGAAACCTCACCAGGCATCGAACCCAGCACAAGCACTCTGGCATCGGTGGTTACAACTGGCGCAAAACTTCTTTTCATGATCCGATTATGCGTAACAAACATGAGAATGGAGGGGAGACCTGCTTTTATTTGTCGTCATCATTTTCTGTTTTGCTGATTATGGTTGCGTTTTCTATTTCGTCATCAGCCAGAACTCTTTCCTCGGCGGAGTGATCCTTATTACTGTTTTCAGGAGAAGTTCCAGCTGTATAAACCTTGAAACGCCCTGAGCCTATTTCGGCTTTAAAGCTTTTAACAAGGCGTTTTGCGACCATATTTCTAATTCCTGGAATAATTATCAAAAAGCCCATAAAATCAGTAATAAAGCCTGGCACACACAATAGGATTCCAACTATCAGAAGCAGCAACGCTTCGATCGCTTCATCTGCCGGTAACACACCGCTCTCAATCGTTTGTTTTATTTTGGAAAGAGTTATCAAACCCTGTTGCCGAACAAAATAGCCTCCGACAACGCCGGTAAAAGCGCAGCAGGCCATGGTAAACAAAAGACTGGTGTTCTGGGCAACGAAAAGCAGAAGATACACTTCACTTATCGAAAAGAAAGTCACAATCAAAAAGAAATGAAAAATACAGCCCATTTGAAACTCATTTCAACTATTTCCAAAGATTTAGAAATAATACCATAATTTTGCTGCAACTGACCGTGAAGAACCTCCGGCTGTTCATAAATCCTTTAAGTGACCTGACAAAGGTGTAAAGATTTTTGTTCCGCGTTATAAGTGAGATTGAGTGCGCCAGAAAAGAAATGCGACAAAATGCAAGATTGACAGGTCAGTCTCTATACGTTTACCTTGTCGCGTAGAGAACAGAACCCTTGTAATACAAAGAAAACAAGCAGTTTTGCGGAACAGATATCAGATATCAGGAGAACAGAAGAATGCCAAGGAAATTGTTGTTTGTGTGCTTTACTGATGATAGTTGTCGACTGATTCACGCAATGTGGTGGGCAAAAGAAGCTCACGAAGCCGGGCACGAAGTAAAAATTCTTCTTGAAGGACTGAGCACCAGATGCGTAACCTGGCTCTCCAACCCCGAATTGCAGGATTTTTCTGAAGCATTTAACGAAGCAAAAAAACTTGGCCTTTTGGCCGGAGTTTGTCAGGCCGCTGCTTCAGGCTGTGCTGGAGAGGCTGGTAAAGAAAAACCAATCGAAGCGGCAAAAGCCCACGGATTAGAAATGAAAAATTCACTGAAGGGACACGCAGGGTTAGCAGAGTTCCTGAATAAGGGGTTTGAAGTTATCACTTTCTGAGTATCATGCCGGCGGTTTCGGAGAACGAATGAAATGAGGCATATTCTCAGGCAAAACCAGCGAAACCTCGACGAGACCGCCGAATTCGCCGTTTTCATACCATGGCGACTGGTAAATCAGCTTCTTCACCCCGTTTTTCTCAATGGTATAAGCGTTGACAGCGGGATGCTCAAGCAACTCCCCGAGTTTTGACCGTGCCGGCTCAGGATGGCAGGCCAGCAAATCAGCACCGACAAGGGTTTTTCCACCGTTTTTAGCAAAAACCTGCTGAGCCTGGTCGTTCATTTCCAGGATAATGCCGCCTTTATCGCAAACTGTGACCGCTCCAGGGAATTCTTTCACCCAATTATTCATACAAACCCCTTTTTATGTGCAATTCAATCGTCATTTCAGCCATGGCAGTCTAGAAAATTGTCGCGACCCGGTCAAGCTAAAACTGCCATTCTTTGAATGCCATCTTTTAAATTGACCATGTTATATCTGCGACATAGAGAAGAGGCATATTAAAATTTGGGAACCTTAAAGACTTATGGCAAGTCATAAATTGATTTCCGTGCAGATATACGGCATTAAAAGCTTACGAGCGACACAAAATCGCCTGCTTTTAATGCCGTTTTTTAAAGACAGCTATTGCTTCCGGCTTACTATTTTGCCTTACCCTGACTGGCAACCTTATCCTCGGCCGCCTTTAAGGTAGCTTCATCCGCAAGGTAGTAATGACGCACCGTGCGCAAATCTTTATCCAGTTCATAAACCAGCGGGATTCCTGTCGGGATGTTGAGATTAACAACGGCTTCATCGGTCAGCCCGTCAAGATACTTGACCAGAGCCCGCAGACTGTTGCCATGCGCGACGATGATCACCCGTTTGCCAGCTCTGAGATCTGGAACAATAGCCTCATGCCAGTATTCCACCACCCGCTCAACCGTGTCTTTCAGACACTCCGCCCTGGGAAGCCGGGACTTTTCAACTCCGGCATAACGAGGGTCGTTGCCAGGATACCGTTCATCCCCGGCTTCCAGCTCTGGTGGCCGGGCATCATAACTTCGGCGCCAGATTAGAACCTGTTTTTCGCCATGTTTTGCGGCGGTTTCGGCTTTATTCAAGCCGGTAAGCGCTCCATAATGGCGCTCATTCAATCGCCAGTTGCGCACCACCGGAATCCACATCTGGTCCATTTCATCTAAGACGATCCATAAAGTTCTGATGGCACGCTTCAACAAAGAAGTATGTGCGACATCAAACCGGTAGCCGTCTTCCTGCAGAAGTTTACCAGCGGCATGAGCTTCTTCCATACAGGCTTCTGCCAGATCTACATCCTGCCAACCGGTAAAACGGTTCTGTAAATTCCAGTCGCTGAGTCCGTGACGCAGCATCACAAGCTTCTGCACTTCCATTTTATTTCCCTCTCAGGTATCACTCTGGCTGGAACAGTTGCGGTTGCCATATAAATCACTGTCTGCTCATATTGTAGCCCAAACAGGAACAAAGTCAAAGACGACAATATATCCATAGTCAAGACGATTTTGCTGGTGACATTGACCATCAAAAGGCATATAATCCCGACCATGATCTTCATTCAGAGAGGCTAACCCATGAAATCTGCAAAAATTCTCGCCAGTGTTCTTTTGTTCGCTCTGTATTCTGTTGCCATGCCAGTTTTGGCTAGAGATCAGTACAGCAATGATTACGAGAACGTAGTAAACAAAGTCGCGGCAATGACTCAAGACCAGCAGGCTCGCGAACTCGCGCAAAAGTATGATCTCGACATCATCAACATTACCTGGGAAGACACCGCCCGCTTTGAAGGCTCTTCCGGCGGCCCCAATATCAGCGACATGACCATTCAGGTACATCACGGCAGCAAAGATGCCAGAGAAATGACCTGCATGCCGGTTATACGCTTTCCGAATTTCACCGACAAAACCGCCGATATCCCTCTCGGCAAGCTGTATGCGCGCGTGGGCAACGAAAAGGGTGAGGATCTTAAAACCATCCCGCTCGGCGCCCTGCTCGAAGACCCCCGCCCGCTCATGAGCAACAAAGCATCATGGCCCGGAGTATCGTCAATGTTGCTGGCTCAGCGCGACTCGCACGTGCTGGTTTCAGCGCAAGCGTGCTTTCTGCCGATT
>Ga0180007_10002651_pt1 | contig 20987 bp, 15 predicted proteins | sample MM_PC_MetaG_FD_121122 | JGI IMG/M metagenome (GOLD analysis project Ga0180007, IMG submission 121122) | Groundwater microbial communities from the Aspo Hard Rock Laboratory (HRL) deep subsurface site, Sweden - MM_PC_MetaG | ecosystem: Environmental > Aquatic > Deep subsurface > Groundwater... | reverse complement strand
GTGATAGAAGCTTCATAAACACAATCGGATACATGACACACAAAGGAGAAACCTACTACTGGCCAAAAGAAGGCTCTTATAATGAATATTCAAGCAGTCCTGTGAACTACGCATTCCAGAATTAAAGCACATTAAGATGTCATAATTTTTACAAATTACCCCCCTTTTTTTTAATCTAGATTTAATGTGGAGGTGGTATTTTGAATGCTCTATCAGGTTAAAATCCAAAACTATGAAAAAACTATTTTGTTTACTTTTTTTGGGGGGAATTCTGGGGCCTTCAGGGATGGCTTTTGCCGAGGGTTACTACTTCCACCAAGATCATCTTGGAGGGTCAGCTTTGGTTACAAATGAGGCCGGGGAGATAGTCGCGGAGTACGAATATTACCCTTATGGAGAGGGGTATTCTGCTATGGAAAACGACTTTGGAACAGATTATAAATTCACAGGACAGGAAGAGGATGAAGAAACAGGGCTATATTACTATGGAGCACGGTATTATAATCCTGAAGTAGGAAGGTTCATGGGGCAGGATCCGGCTGTTTATGATGAGAGGCTTTTTGAAAATCTTAGGAATCCACAAGCGTTGAACAGTTATTCTTATGTGCTTAATAATCCGATCAAATACATCGATCCAAATGGAGAAGAGCCTAATAAAACTCAAGCTGGAGGAATAGAAAACTTGCTGGATATAGTTAAAGGATATGAATCCAAATGTTTATCGAATCACATTTTCAATCTAATGCATTCATATTACACAAATAGAACAGAGCCAAATATTAGCACGAGATACCTTTACACTAAAAGAGCTGGCTGGATTGATTTAAAACATTTCTTTGCTTCTGCAAAAATTAGTTACGATTACGGTGCTATTGCAGCAGAGCTTGCGGGTTATGCCCTTGAAATTCGACAAAGTCTTTCCAGCAACGAAGCTTTAAACGAGAGTGCTTTTTCTTATGAAGATTTATCTTCTAATACAGCAGGTGCAATTTTTGGAGAAATTTTATCTCAGCTAGATGCTTCAGGTACAGAATATATGCTTTCAGATGTATTAAACAGTTATTTTGAATACCTAGGCATTGATGATCCTAACGCAGCCATTAATTATAACGATTTGCCAGAAAATTTTGATGATGATACAAATGATAGTGGCGACAAAAAATATTCCAGTAAAAGCTAATATTTTATGAAAAAAACTCTTATTAAACTAGTAGTTATTTCTTTTGGATTAATACATGTAGCTTTTCTAGTCTTATTTACAGCTCTAGCTATACCTTACGAACTTCCTGCTTCTAACAATCTTTATTTAGAATTAACCAATAATACGTCAGAAGAATTATCGATTATTGCAATATCTTCAGAAGATTATGAATATCAACTTTTTGTCTCCCAAAGAAATCCTATAGGGCTAGCAACCTTCTCTTTATTAGCTCCTTCTGAGAAAAAAACAATTCTATACGAATGGACTAATATAGAAAATCTTTATTTCTTAGCAAAAAGCAAGGATGATCTTTATTTTTCCAACAATGTTATTATTGATGAATCTGACCTTATAGAAGAGTTAGAATCAAGTATTTCGTTTAATGCCTTATGGGGAGCTATTATTCAATATGCAACTCTATTAATATGGTTCTTATTAGCTTATATTAGCATTTCAAAATTAGCGAAAAAACAACCTAAGATAAAGACTCTAAATTATATCCAATTTATTATAATAGGATTAAGTGGGATTTATCTGTTGGCACATCTAATAATCTTTTACTGGATATCTAATTGGGGATAACAAAATAAGTACCACCAAAAAATCACAAAATAGGACTTGACAAAACCGCAAAAATAGGGCTATAATACAGCACTTACAGATTAGACGGCCACTCTGGTAACGATAGATTCTCGAGGGGGAGAGTAGATTTTATCGTTATAAAATGACTCGAGAAAATCCAAAAAACAATACACCAGCCCTACTACTAGCACTAGCAGGAGCGGCCACAGCAGCAGGATTAGAAGAAAAAGCTCATGCAGACATGCCTGATGATTTTGATGCAGCAATTATAGATGCAGGATCACATTTGGAGATAACAGGAGAAACACAATACAAGCTAAGATATTTACCAGAAACCGACACAGAATATTTCTTGTCGTTTGATGGATTATTTGCAACATTATACAAATCAATTGGCGAAGGAGTGCCTCAAGAAGTAACAGAATTATCAGAACATGATTTAGATGGGTATGATATCGCCCCAGGAGGCCTTGAGATGATGATCGGAGATATTTCCGGTGGAGGAACTTTTCTTTATACAAGAGCAGATTTAAGCTCTCCATGGATGAATCAAGGACAAATTCCTGGCATAGGAGGGCATCTATCATATAACGAAACTGATCAAAATGGAGAATTTGTATATGCAAATTATGTAAACATATACGAACAAGATAACATTGTTAGCAATCTAACAGGAGAAATCTCAGGAGCCAACACCTCAACAGACGAAGAACACCCAGAAGCATACGACGACGGATTATGGTGGCAAGATGGAGGGATTATAATGCAAATGGACCGTCCAACAGAAGTAGCCACAATCTTCGAAACCGACGCATACGCAATGACCTACGACCCCTACCGCGACCGTGCATACTTCAGCATCCTCGACGGAAGCGACTACAAACTCGTATACCGCCAAGGAAACAACCAGCAACAAGGCCCCCTCGACCTCGACAACGACGGCTACACCGAAGACGTTGACTGCAACGACAACGACCCAAACGTAAACCCTGGAGCAACAGAAATCCCAGGAGACGGAATCGATAACGATTGTGACCCATCAACATCAGACAACCCAAACGATTACGACCAAGACGGAGACGGCCAAACCCCTACAGAAGGAGATTGCGACGACACAGACCCGGACACCTACACAGGCGCAATCGAATATTGCAACAACACCGACAATGATTGTAACGGCACTCCCGATAACAACGCAGTCGACCAGCAAACATACTACTACGACGGAGACGGGGACAGCCAAGGAGACGTTAACTACCCAGAAGAAGCCTGCTCTCCTCCCCCAAATTATGTAGATAACCCTTACGACTGTGATGATCAAAAGTCACAAACCTACAACGGAGCCCCAGAACTTTGCGACGGCCTAGACAACGACTGTGACGGCGTAATCCCTCAAGACGAAATCGACGCAGACGCCGACGGATACGCAGAATGCGAAGGCGACTGCGCAGAAGGAGATCCTGACACCAACCCAGACGCCCTGGAACAATGCGACGAAATCGACCACGACTGCGACGGATATCCTCAAAACGACATAACAACCCAATCTTTCTACCTGGACAACGACGGTGACGGATACGGCGACCCTAATATATCGGTAGAAGACTGCGCCGCGCCGGAAGGCTACATCGCCAACGCAGAAGACTGCGACGACGACGACCAATTCATCAACCCGGCCGCAGCAGAAACCTTTGACGGCCAAGACAACGACTGTGACTTCGCCATAGACCTCGAAGACGCAGACTGCGAAATCATTTGGACAGACTGTGACGAACAAGAGGGCTCACGTGTCCGCCAATCAGAAGCAAACGACGAATCCTGCATATTGGAATTCTCCGTAGCCCTTGGAGACGACGGAGAAACCCCGGCTTACGCAGAACTGCAGGCAGGAAGCGGCATTGATGTCATTCTTTGGGGAGATCAAATAGAAAACGCATACTATGATGTAAATATAGTCGATGACCAAAGCGGACTTCACTTCGAAAGCATGGGTACAGAAACCCAAATCTTCATCGGCCACGACCAATTCTACTTCGGCCACGAAGGAACCGGATACGACCTCTCTTGGAACTCGCCTGTTTTAAAAATGACCGTTACCGACCCAACCGTAACCGCCCACTTGAACCCTAGCGGCGAAGAAATTTCCAGCCCTGACCAATTAGAGGAATTATTAGAAGCAAAAGCAACAGAAATCGGCGACACAATAGAGGTAACAATGGAAGATGATTCAATAACAGTAGAAAAAAACGACGAGCAAGTCTACCCCGAAGAAACAGGAGATGATGACGATGACTCGGCAGATCCAATGGACGATGATGATGACATCGAAGGAGACGATGACGACTCAAGCGAAAAAGACCCAACAGGCTGCGAATGTGCAGTCGCAACCGCAGAAACCCCTGAAGTCGGAGGCGTAATGACAAGAGTCGCAGCATTGCTTGCTTTGATCGGACTAAAAAGACGCAGAGATTAAACATTACTCCCACCCCTCCAAACGCCCCAATTTGCCAAAGTCTTAGATTTTTGATTTTTGATCTATAATCTTTGATCTTTGATTTTAGATCTATGATTTACGACCTCACCATCTCCCACACCGCCCCATAGCCATCTTCCTCCTCCCCCATAAACTCATCCGTCCATGAGGTTTCTTGCCGAACCATTCCGATCCCCTCAGCCCAATAAGAAACACCGTCAATCATCATAACCCCATAGAAGCTTTCAAGCCCGATCACAACCTTATAATTCATCACCTGCGTCCAATCGACCTTCAGAACATCCTCATACTTCCGCCCATCCGCATACACATACGAAGCCATCCCCACATCCGCGCTCGACACAACATCGATCAGCTCAACAGAAGTTCCGCCAATCACCGCATCCCCTTGCTCAACCTTATTGAACTCCACAACATCATGATCCGCGAGCACAATTAACGGATCGAAATACTCAATCTGGCCCCCATCCCCAATCTCCTGGTACATCCTGACCTCATCATCTTTATAATAATAATAAAACCTACCACTCGGTGACTCCTGAGCAATACAAACGGTATATCCGACGCAATCATCAACATTGGAAACAACCTCCGTTCCAATTCGATCCCCATTTTCATCAAAAATCGCATAAGTAAACTGCGCATCCTCGTCAAAGACAAAATAATCCCGAACCTCAATATCAGAGATACCTTTCCCGTCAACCGCCTCATCAATTTCCGCGACCCCCATCATCCTGTAAAGCAGATCCGCGAACTCCCCTCTCGTAATACTTCTTCCCGGATCGAACCTATACCCCTTTTTCTGATCAAAAAGCCCCCAAGAATAACCCTTATTCAAATATTTCGAGTACCAAGCATCACTCTTCACATCGGAGAAAAGAGCCCCACCGTTCTTCGCGCTAACAGAAACACCCTGTGCATCCAGCATAACCTTTACAGCAGTAACTTTATCCACACTTCCATAAGGGTAGAAATACCCATTATCATAACCCTCAACCCATCCGAGCTCCTTCGCGTAACAAACATACTCCTCATAAAAACCCTCATAAACATCCTTAAAACAGTTCACTTTTCCTGACAAATCCGCATCCGGCCGAAAAGCGGTAACCAGCATTTTCACAAATTCACCTCTGGAAATAATTCGATCCGACTGAAAAGTCGAGTTCTGATAACCCTCGATAACGCCTTCAGCCTTAAGAGCTTTTATAGGATAAAAATACTCATCCTCAGCCCCCATATCCCAAAACAAATCCTTAACAACTCCACCCTCCTCAAACCCGGAAACATCCTTCGCATCAACACCATGCACATCTTCAGCATAATAACTGTAAGAATAATACTTGGAAAAATCCAAATAAGAGTAAAACCCGGTCGGAACCGGACTCATAATCATAACAATCTCCGAATAACGATCCGCATTCTCAACCGTGAAAGAAACCTCCGATTCATTCTGATAAATCAACCTGTGATCCAATTCGGAAACCGTCTTCCCTCTCTTCCCAACTATCGTTACCATCCACTTCGCATCATCCTGCCCGTAAACATTTATCTTTAAATTTTCCTCAACATTAGAAGGATCAAAATGAACATAACTCGCCCCGAAAGGCGACGTCATACTCGTATAATAATCATAACCCGTCACACCCCTGAAAAAAGGATAACTCGAGACATATTCGGAAAACCCAGCCTCCGCAATCCCTTCCGTAAGAGTCTCGTCGCCATAGCGATCAACATCATAATTCCAGATAGAAAACTCACGATAAGCCTCATAAATATCCGTATCATAATAAGCCTGCAAAGCTCGATCCGTCGCCTCAAACATATCCACAAAATAGTCTCCCGAAGTCGCCATATCGAATAAAGTTTCAAAAATCCTCCTCACAGAATCTTCCCCGTAATTGGCCATCAAAAACTTCGGCCACAAATAGGTCGAATAAGGAAAAAGTGCATCATAAGGATTGGACCCGTAAAGCGAGTCGAAATAGTTTTCAAAATAATAAGAAGCATAATCCTGCGACAAAGAAATATCTTCAAGAACATACTCGGCAATCGCCTGCGCACTTCCCTCAGAGAAGTTCAAATCGGTATAAATAGTAGAAAAATAAGGGTCGTACCCGAACTGGATCGCATGAAAAAGCTCATGAGCAATAGTCAAAGCCATGTCTTCATCCGACTGATTCATATCGAGAACAATATAAGGATTCAAATCCGAACCCACATAAGTTTGCCCGAAATATCCTTCCCAAATGTAATCATAATCTTCATCAAGAATGACAAGCACGCGGGAGTCTTCCTCGGAACCACCGGGAGCGCTATACCCAAGCCCGTCAACCTCCGCGTCCCACATATCCTCAAGCAAATCCGCAATCTCATCCACGCGATCCGCAATATTATTCTGATTGTTGTCCGGTGTTATATAAAAATCAAAATACTCAGCCTTGCTATACTCAATCCAAAAATGCTCAGTCTTGAGCACCGCCGTCTTATAAGTCGGCTTATCGAAAGGATTATAAGTGTAAGTCGCCCCTGCCTGAGGCAGTAGCAGAAATAAAGAAGTAGCGATGACCGCCAAAGCTATTAGCTTTTTCATAAGTAAGATGGATTAAGAGGTAATGTAAATTTACCACTTCACCAAAAAATCCCCAAAACAAACGGCTTGCTCACGGCGCAAAAAGGTTACATACACTGCAAAACGGGAGAAAAGTCCTTGCCGCGAAGAGAATCCTTATCGGTAAAAGAAACCTCAACATACTGATCGAAGATCCTCACAACATAACTCTGTAGCCAATACTGATAACATTGCTTTTCAAACTCACTATGAGCAGGTCTCTGTCTACGCAGAATCCCAATCATAAGAGCCTTTATATCCGGATTCTTCAGCAAAAAATCCATATCAAAACTGGCAACAGCATGTTGAAGATCGGAATGACTTTCAACAATATCACATATTTTCTTAAAACGACCATCCGAAACTCCATCTATCGTCTTAACTCCGGCCACCAACCCATCTTTAATCATCTTCCCGAAAACTGTTTTGAAAATACCCTTAAGAAAATTTGCCTCAGTACCGGACTTTACATCTAAAGAGCTCCAAACATTTTTAAGACAATATACCTTGTCCTCAAGACTGTCCCCCTTGCGAAAAGTCAAAGCATCCTTAATCCCCGCCTGGAGAACCTTAAAAAGCGGACTATCCCAATCGATACTGGAAACCCGCGGATACTCAAAATCTCCAAAATCCACCCCGAAAGTCGAAGGATAATCGCTCCATTTTTGAGTAATCTTCGTAAGAACTTTCTGGAAACCACTTCTAGACTGAACTAAATGATCAATAAGATTCAAAACCCTCATAATATCAACAGACTTCATATTCATTTGCTCTTCCTTGCTCCTCCTTTGCACTCTCTCAACAGAATAACGAGTCCTGCGATAAGTCCCCATGTTTTCCTTCATCCAGGGGACAATACCACTTGGCTCCCTGGCATCGTCATTTGCAACCCCTTCAAGATGCCTACTCAAAACTCCGTTTTCCATAATATTATTATTAAGGAAAGAATTATAGCACTTCCAGGGGATAAGTAAAGGTCAGGTTGACTGTTGAGACTTGGACGGAAACCCAAGAAACTTTGCCTCACCTGAGATGGGATGTTACGAGTATTAAAAGAGATTCAAAACACCACCACTCTACAGTCTTTGATTTTTGATTTTTGATCTTTGATCTTTGATTTCCCCACCACCTTCATCGCAGACTCGCAGCTCGTCTCGTACCCCTCAAGCCCAAGCTCCTCGATCGTTCGATACACCAACTTCTCCGACATCGCCTCAATCTCCGCATAAGTCACGCCCTCTTTTAAAAACTCATCAATCTCAACTCGCACCCTCCCTTTTTTATAAGAAGTCCTCTTTTTTTCTGAATAAAATTTTCCTTTGAGTCCGATTTTAGAAAAAATTTCCGAAGCCTCTTCAAAACTCCCAACCTCGGTTTCAATCTCCTGCCTGATTTTACAAGAAGCGCCTTTCTCTTTCGAACCTTTATAAGTCAGTTCAACCTTTCCCTTCCCAAAATCTCGCAAACGAATCAATTTCCCCGCCTTTCGCAGGCTTTTATCCGGAAAATCAAAATGCCAACAAACAATCTTTCCCGAAAAAACCCGGCTGTACCCGCAAGCTTTCAGCTTCCGCTGAAGCGAACTTTTGTTAATACCCAAAATTTTAATCTCGATCTCCTGCATGACCAACTACTTTACTTAAATACATAAACGGCGTGTCCAATACCGCAACGATGATTTTTATAATCCAGGTGAAAATTATAATCTGGAAAATCGCCTCGAACCCCGGCACCCCATAAAAAGCCAGCATCGTAAACATCGCGCTGTCCACAAATTGAGAAACCATCGTAGAAGCATTATTCCTAAGCCAAAGCATCCGCCCTCTGGTCGCACGTTTAATTTTATCAAAAATATAAACATCCAAATGCTGCGCGACCAAATAAGTCGCCATAGAAGCCGCAACGATTCTCGGAGAAAGAGTAAAAATCGTCTCAAAAGCCCCTTGCGCGAAATCCCAATCATTCGGCGCAAAATTCAAAATGAATTGACTCATCACAACAAACACAACCGACACAAAAAAGCCGATCCGAACAGCCTTAAGAGCCTCTTTTTTGCCGTAATGCTCACACAAAAGATCGGTACAAAGAAAAACACTCGCATAAAGCACATTCCCTCCCGTTGCAGCTAACCCGAAAAGAGTCATTTGCTTCAGAACAAAAATGTTCATCAGCACAACATTGACAGCAAGAAACCCAATCAGCCAAGCCCGCCCCATCCGGAACGCAAAAAGAGCAAAAGACAGCAGCACGAGCGACTGCAGAATAAAAAGAACTTCATTGGACATACTAACGTCGGTTAAAAAATCACCCATCGATTCTACCACCAGCGGCCGAAGGCCGCAATCATCATGCCCCTACGAGCCGCAGGCGAGTCCCGCCTTGGCGGGATGCCCTATGCCCCATGCCCATTTCATGGTATAATACTAGGATTATGACACCAACTATGCAAAAACTCGCCCTAACTCTGTTCGTGGCCTTGTTGGCCTCGATAATAACTTTTAATCCGAGCTCTTTTCAGGAAAAGCTCCAAGAAAATCTCTACCATGACATGACCCCGGCCGAAGAAATAGTCATAGTTTATATCGACGAACACAGCTTGTCCGATGAAATGCTCGGCAGATGGCAGGATTGGAGCCGCGAATATTACGCAAAAGCTATCGAAAACCTGGAAGGCGCCGCGGTTATTGGGATCGACCTTGTTTTTAACCGAAAATCTACAGGTTTATCGGAAGAAGCCTTAATAGAAACTTTGGCAACAAACAAAACAAGTGACGAACTGATAGAAGATCAACTCGCGTACCTGGAAAAAGACCATCCCGACGACTTGGCTCTCGCAGAAGCAATGGAAAAATCCGGGAATGTATTCCTGGTAAAATATCCCGACACAACATCAATCGACCTGATTTCAAAAACGGCAGCAGGTGAAGGATACTCTTACGGCGAACTTTCCCAATCTTCGGCGGTTCTAAAAATAAATGCAAAAAACAGCTTTGACCTCCAAATAGCAGAATTTTTCTCGGGGAAAACCTATTCGCCACCACTCGATGAACAAGGTCAAATGTACATCAACTATGCAGGCCCCGCAGGATCCTACAAATACTTCTCGTTTTCAGATATCTACAATGGAACCTTTAATCAAAATGAAATCCAAGGCAAAATCGTACTTATCGGAGTCGGAACCCCCACATTGCAAGACAACTACACTGTCCCTCTCGGAGAAAACTTGATGTACGGAGTAGAAATCCACGCAAACACAATCCAAACAATTCTCGAAGAAAATTTCCTGCAAAAAACAACCAAACCGGAACAAACGGTAATCAATTTCATACTTCTGGCAGCCGCGATGGGACTCTTTTTGCATCTGAAAATCTTCGCAACCATTCCGGTACTTCCCGCGGCCGTCGCAGGTTATTGGCTCCTCGCTTTGACAGCCTTTCGAAACGGAACAATTCTCGACCTGGTTCATCCTTATCTCGCGCTCGCTACCCTTTACCTTATTGCTATAATTTACCGCTATCTTACCGAAATCCATAAGCGCAAGCAGATTAAGTCCGCCTTTTCGCATTATGTTTCCAAGGATGTTGTGGATGAGGTGTTAAAAAACCCCGAAACCTTGCATTTAGGTGGAGAAAAGAAGGTTATAACCACGTTTTTCGCGGATATTGCAAATTTTACTTCCTGGGCGGAAAAAGAAAATCCCGAGAAACTGACCGCACAATTGAACGAATATTTCTCGATATTTTCAGAAATAATCATGAAAAACGGAGGAACCGTCGACAAGTTCGAAGGCGATGCGATCATGGCTTTTTGGGGAGCACCTCTGGCGGTAGAAAACCAAGAAGAACTGGCCTGCGAAACCGCCCTTGAAGCTTTAACGAAAATCCCGAATATAAAATTCAAAGTGGGAATCGCAACAGGAGAAGCGGTAGTCGGCAACCTCGGTTCAAAAGAAAGATTCGACTACACGGCAGTCGGCGACACCGTTAACCTGGCAGCAAGACTCGAAACCGCCAACAAATTCTACGGAACAAAAATCCTCGTAGCCGAAAAAACCGCCGCAAAGCTGGCAGACAAATTCGCATGGCGGCGCCTCGACAAAGTCCGCGTCAAAGGCAAACAAGATGCCGTCACAATCTACGAACTTTTGCCAAGACCACACCCGGCAATCAACACTTTCCACCAAGCAATCGAATACTACAAAAACGCCGACTGGCAAGGCGCGCGCGAAAGATTCCAAGAAGTACTAACGCAAATACCGGACGACGGCCCAACCAAAACATATCTGGCACGAATCGCCAAACTCGAAAACAACACCCCGGAGAATTGGGATGGAGTGTGGGAGTTTGGGGAGAAGTAGGTCATAAACTAAACCCTTCGATATATTTCCTTCCTGTGTAAAACCCTAACAACAAGAAGCACAATCACCTTACCCTGCTCATCAACTCGAAAAACAGCTCTATAATCACCAATTCTAAACCTATACGTTTTCTTCCCATAACCAGTTAATTTCTTCGCAAAAAATAATGGATTTTCTTGTTCAACATAGAAATATAGTTTTTCAATAATTCTATTTTTCAAGTTCAGGGACAAAAACTCCATGTCTCTAACAGACCGTTTTGAAAGTCGAATTTTATATCTATTCATACACCAAGTTTCTTACGCGCTTCCTCAAGCGTGTACACTTTGGCTCCATTTTTGTAATCACGCCAAATCTGTTCGATCTCTTCACCATACTTATCGAGAATCAACTCATCTTCCGTAACAGGCTTGACCTCAAAAATCGGCTCAGAATGATGCAACACAATGAATCGAATGTTCTTTTCACGCGCCTCCTTCCAAAGAGAAGTCATGTTTTGCCTGAATTTTTTGATACCGATCAACTTGGTAGTCATAAGATTAGACGTTACACATAAGTTGCACCTATAGTGTACACTTTTTACGAGGAAATGTAAATAAAAATTACCAATTCTCAATGTTCAATTTTCAAATTGAATTCATTGGTTATTGGCAATCGAAAATTAAGAATTCTCATCAATAGTAAACCAAACAATCTCTTCATCCGCGTGTATCCCATCCCATCCGGCAGCCAAAAGCTCCTCAACCCTCACCTCAAACCCAAGCTCCATAACATTTTTAATATCACTCCATGTTACATCAGTTTCGTTTTCGGAAATCTCAGAAACAAAAACAATAGGCACCTCTTCATAAACCTCGGAGAAGCTCACGCTTTCCCAGTCATCCCCAACCAAAACACTCCCCGCTTCAGACCCAAAAGGGTTGTCGATAACAGGAAAAACAACCCAGGCCACAAGTTCACCGACATGCATGCCGTCCCAATCACCGGAAGTTCCATTGCCAATATTCTCCTGCAGCTCCATTTCAAACCCATCCTCGGAAACAGACAATACCTCAACATGTACCGTATGCCCGCCATGCTCCGTCTGAATCTGAGCCAAAACAACAACCTCCTCCCCCTCCGCAAAAGGCTCATCAAACTCAATAGAACAGATATTATCAAGCCTTACAGTCTGATAGCAGGCATCCTTACCGCCACGCATACCGGAAGTCAAAGTATTCAAATCAACAACAATGTATCCAATCTGTTCAGGTATATGACCGCCATTCATCCAACTTAAATCAACGCCCCTATCCTCCTCAAGCCTTAAAGTAAAGCCGGCCTCATCAACATCACGCAAGTCAACATGAGAATAATCGGGATGAATCTCAGATTGAATCTGAGAAAAAACAGCCACATCCGCTCCCGCAGGAAAAACTTCATCAAAAGAAATCCTCGCCCACCCATTATTTTGAGAAACTAAGCCGCTCCGATAATCCAAAGGAATCTCGATCTCCGTTTCATCAACATAAACCCTCACTCCATCAACAAAAACATAATTACGAGTAACTCCCTCTCCAAAACCCAACCACTCCTCCTCATAAAACATACTCGGATAAAACGATATTTCGCCATTGCCCAAATCCTTACAAAACCTTCGCCCCAAATGATCGTAAAAATATATCCCCGGATCGCTCCACTTAAGCTGACCCTTGTAATCATAAACATAAAAAGCCGCCCCATCGGAAACAACATTTCCAAAATCATCATAATCAAAAACATAATCTCCCGCGGAAGTCACCGCATGAGGGTTATCACCTTCATAAAACATACCCCCAATTCCCTCCTTGTAAATCATATTCCCAATCGCATCATAATCATAGGAATGTTCATATTGAACATTCCCTGTCGCAGAAGCGGAAATCAACCTGTAAAGATCATCGTATTCATAAAAAACCTGCACTTCCGGCTTCGTAACAGAAAGAATATTGGAAATAGCATCATACTCATAGCTCAAATCAAGAAGCACCTCCCCGCTCCCGGAAACTGCAGACTTATTTTCAAGCAAATACATCTGTTCAGGATCATAAATGCTGGTAATAATGTCACCATTCCCATAAGAAACCTCAGAAAACTGCCCCATTGCGGAATAGTCCATGTCACTAATAACAACCTCGCCCTGATAAGTAATGCTTTCTACCCCTCCACCCTCATTAAACGAATAATACGCCTCCTCCCCTCCGGGATAAACAATAGAAGTAACCCTACCCATTAAATCATTCTCAAGACTCATATCAAAAATATGTCCTTGAATGTTTTTTGATTCAAAAGAAACACCGGAAAGAGCATTATACTCATAAGAAACGCTGCCCCCATCAAACGAAGCCGAAGCCAAAAGCCCCACCCCGTTAAGAGAAGTATCATACTCGAAGCTGTACTCAACCCCCGGATTCCCGGAATAATCCTCGGAAACAGTCCGATTAAGCTCGTCATAAACATACGAAACACTCTCCCCATCAGGTAAGAACTGCTCCGCAAGATTACCGTTTTCATCATAAGAATATCCCCAAGCCGCATAATTTGCAGCGAAAGGATCATGCATCTCCTCCTGAGAAACAAGCCTACCCAAAAGGTCCCACTCAAAACTTCTCAAATTCCCATGCGCGTCCTCAATAGAAACAAGATTCCCAAGAAGATCATACTCATAATAGGTCGAATCCAAATAAGTATCGACGACCTCCACGAGATTTCCGTAAATATCATAATAAAACTCAGAACTGTTCCCCAAAGGATCCACGAAAACCTCGGAAAGAACCCCATAATCGGTAGAAGAGTCCCCCATTGGGGTACTCATAGAAACAACTCGTCCCAAACCATCATACTCATAAGAAATCCCCGGCCATCCAACATTCAACCCGGTATAGGTAGTGCCCGCTTCAAAATAAGGAAGCCCCTCAAACTCAACCTGTCCGCTTTCATCATAAGTTACATCGGAAACACTATAATCAACCTCCCCCTCCACCCGAATCTGCACATCTCTCCCGAGACCATCAACATAAGTATATTTATTAAAACCATCGATCGTTCCATCACTTAGGCTCTCGCGCACACTCCTCGGCATATCGATATCATCATATTCATACGAAACATGCAAAACACTACTCAAACCATCAACAGAAGGCCCCCAAATCTCCAAAATCCGCCCGAAAGAATCATAATTATAAACATATTCATATCCGTTAAAATCCACCTCTCTCGCAGATTCGCCGTTTAAGTAATTAATCTCTAACTCAAGATTATGCCCCATTGCATTTGTAATAGTCTCAGGATAAAAACCATTTTCATCATAGGTAAAATTAGTCTCAAATCCCCGGGGATCCCTGATTAAAACCCTATTCCCATATTGATCGTATTCATATTCCGAAAAAAGTAGCGAACCGTCATCCAGGAGAACACTTTCGCGAGTCAAAAGACCATCTCCAATATCCCCCAAAACTTCATATCCGTCATAAAAACACCGCATATCCGCAAGGGTAGCTCCATCTCCATCTTGAGCTAAAACTTCAGCCTGAGCAAAGACAAAATCAGCTTCATTAGCCGCATAAGAATAATAAGTATAAATTTCATCCCCCAAAAGATAATCGACAATCTCAAAAGAACCTTCGTCAGCCTCAACCTCTCCCCAATTAATCTCCTGCGAAAGAAGCCCGTAATCATTATTGTAAACATAAGAAACCGCCTTCTCTCTCGCAGAAACTTCTCCTTCAAAAGAAAACTCCAAACTTAAATCCATGTGCGGAAAATACCGCCCTTCCCCCAGATCGGAAACCTCCCACCCAAACACAGACCGCGAATACAAATTCCCCAAATCATCATAAACCTCTACCCCAAGAGGTTTTCCTTTAAGCGCATGGTTTTCATAAGTAACTTCATACATAAAATCATCCCCCAAATCATCCCAAACCTCACCGATAGGCAAAAGATCAAGGATCTCAGACTCATAAACACTGAACCCATTTTGACATGAAACATTTTGACAAAGCCCCGCATCAACAATGTTCGCCGTCACCTCTCTGAAATAATTCCCATCAACAACATACCAACCCTCACCATCAATGTGCATTACCATGCCACTCTCAAGACCACTTGAACAAAGCTCATCCTCGGAGCACCCGGACTCGAAGTAATAGATAGTCTCACGCCCAAGCTCAGAGACAGAAACCTCCGCGAACCTCCCAAAACTCGCTCGATCCGCACCGAAATACTTCACATAACTACCGCCGCTATAATCGTAGGAAGTAGTGACGGCCCCACCCATTCCATCATAAGTGGTAACCTCGAAAACCGTATAAAGAGCAAAAGGCAACTCCGGATTATCCCCCTGCAAAGCCGACTCATAATCGATCTCAATTTCAGCCCCCTCCGAAGTAATAATCCCGGTAAGCAAATCCGGCTTCCCCTCAGTATTGAAATAAGCTCCCCTCGGACCGGCAATATCCTCCCAAGACTCAAAAAAATCAATAAGCCCATCTCCGTTCAAATCATTGGTTCCATAAGAAATATTGGTACCCGCATACTGGATACCGCCGCACCAAGCATCGAAATCCTGAGCCGGAACACTGGCAACCGTCCACATATCAACCCCATCCCAAACATAAGCCTCCCCATTCCTTAGCAGATCAACAATCCCGTCCCCATTAAAATCCGCATAGCACATCTCCTGGCTCGAAGAATAATAAGAGCCATCCTCATAATTTGGACTCGAATACTGCATTCCCGCAAAATACAATTCCGACTGAAACTCCAAAACAAAATCTGAATCCAAGGAAAACCCGCCATTCCCATCATTCAAATAATAACTCCATTCGGGATACTCATTATCATCAGCTCGATTATAATATCGCAAGTCGGCATACCCCTGCACAATATCGGTAAGACCGTCGCCGTTAATATCAACAAGCCTCGCACCAGTATCCTGCCCCCGATAATAATTGGGATAACCATAAGCACCCCAGGAAAAAGACAAAACCGAATCATACCCGCTATCGGAAAAATCATAATGACCGTTATTCAAATAAATAGAATCCCCCGGTTCAGTCCAATCAGCAGACACTGCGTCTCCTGTAAAAAGATCCAAAAGAGAGTCTCCGTCAAAATCCCCAAACCTGTACCCGCGAGATCCTCTGCTTATCGTTCCTTCACTGCAACCCGAATCATAAACCCCCGTAAGTCCTTCTCCATAATTCCGATAAACACACCCATCGTAAATATAAGGCGAATCATACATCACAATAAATTCCGGCGATGCATCACCATTCATGTCCAAATAATGCCCTGCATCCTCAGGCGTATCATTAAGTCCTCCTCGCGAATAATGAGCCTCAAAAACCTCTGTCCAAAAAGAAAGCCCGTCCGAATCGTTAAGCCTTGAATAAATATAAGGATAAATCCCGTCATCATGAAAAGGCGTCTGATCAGGAAATCCATCTCCATTCACATCCACAAAATTCGACCCATCGGAAATATCCGCATAAATCCCGGAATAAGAAAAATCGTAATCTCCATCATTTTTCGAATAAGAAAAACTTGTCTCCGGCAAAGTGATACCTCCCGCACTTTCCATAACAGAAGAAAGCATCGCCCTTTTCCCATTATCACCAACAGTATAAGACAGATCATAATTTCTTACGGAGGCCCCTTCCAGTAAAACCTCAATTCCGAAAAGCAGATAGTCCGTCCGAACCTCGAACCCTTTGTCATACCACTTGGTCCAATCATCACGAAAATCCCACTCAAACACTACCTCAATCGGCCCGTCAGACTGATCAAAACCGGTATAATAAATCGCCTGAGGATAAATCCGACCCTGATCTTTAAAATACTCGAATCTCACAAAATTCCCCTGTAAATCCCGCACTTCGGTAAGTTCCCATTCAAAAATCCGCGAAGAATCATTCGGGTCATCCTGCCTGGAATCCGCCAAAACTCCGAATGTATATCGAACACCGCTTTGATCCGTAACCACCCAACTATCATCCGCCAAAAATTCATACTTATAAAAAGCCTCCTCAATTTGAAGTCCGTACTCCCCATGCTCAAAGTCCACCAAATTAACCGGTAAAAGCTTCCCTGAAAACCCCGGCATATTTAAATTAAACTCATTAGTGGAATAAATATCAAAAACCCCATACTCTTGCGTCCGACTTATAGATCCTCCCGTAAAAAGATCCCATCCGTAACCTGCAAAAGAGTCCGATGAAGCTCCCTGATTATTATAAGAAATAGCAACCTGAGGCTGAAAACCGCTGCGCCCCGGAGGAAGATAAATCGGATAATTATAAGTCGCCGCTCCCGTAGAGATATCCGTCTCATAAGCCCCAAAACTTAACCCTGAAACTCCCTCAGCCGCATAATCCAAAAAAGGCTCGAAATCATCCCCGTTAGCCTCCTGTTGATCGGGCTCAGCCTCCATCTCAGGCGGAGCCTCAATATCTTCAGACGGCATTTCAACCTGAATTCCCTCCTCCACCTGAAGAGGAACCTCTCCCTGTATAGGCTCCTCCGCCAGAACAAGAGGAGTAATAAGTGTCGCGATCACAATCGATGCAATAATTTTTTTCATATTTTTTTGATTAAAAATTTTTAAAACCAACCTATAAATACTCCACTTACATTAAATTTAGATTAAAAAACAGGGGGGTAACTTTTTAGATAACAGATCAAAAAAACGATATGCACAGCCACATATATAGATTATTACAATTTTCTCATCAAAACCTTGACTCAAACCTGTAAATCCGCTTTAATGCTCTCCAAACTCAATTTTCCAACAAAGAAATGCCTGAAGAATACCCTCATATCGGATCATTGGATGAAACTCCGGCAGAAAAAACAGTCAGAACAAACTACTTTGAAAAAGAAACAAGCGCAGTTAAAGCGCTAATAGTACAACTTCTTGATAACCCGGGAATAGTCACCGCAACTATAATGGGAGAAAGCTGCCTGGTAAAAATTACGACGCTGGGAAACGAGCCGGAATTAAATGTATTCCGGTTGCCCGGAGGACACATACCGCAAGGATTTAATCCGGAAACAACAATTTGGAGAAGACTTGAAGATGTTCGAGATCAAATTCTGAGAGAAACCGACTTCACCGCATGGCAGAAAAAAAACAGACCCTCATTTTCAACACCCCCATCATCCCCTCCGAAAAAAACCATCGAAACACCAAAAGAACCGAAAGCTCCTTTAAGGCTTCAACAAACACCAAGCACACCCCCTCTAACCCCAACAGCAAAACTAATAAAAGATCACATACTCCCACAAGTAAATGTCCATACAACATCACAAGAAATTAAACTATACACTCACAGGATCCATCAGTTAATCAATATCGATAAAAATTACTTCATTTCTCATCTCGATAATGAGTTTAAAAAAATGGCATCCGGATACAACAGCATTCAACGACAGGGAACATCCGAGCTGGACGCCGAATACAGAGGAGTGAATTTCCAAAGCATACAACCCACCTTGTATCAACTGGGAATCGGACACGCAATGCAGGCCAATGAAGTCAGAATAAAAGTAGATATTCAAATAGACTCCCATGACAGAATCACATATTTCGAAATCACAATCAAAAAAGTAAACTGATGAGCAATAATTACCTAAAAGCACTGGCCGTCGCCGAATTATTGAGGGAGGGGGATCCGAATCTTAGTGAAAAAGAAAACCGAATCCGCAGCGCCACGCTCGCAATATATATATCCAGAAACAGAACACGCCTGAAAGGATACAGCCGATCGAGAGGCCCGATTGAGACCCCAAAAACCATCGAACCGAACTTCCAAATAATCGCAAAACCGGAAAAACCTCAAAAACTCCCTCTTGTCGAAATAATCCAAGATCTCATCAAGCCGGAACCGGAAATAAGCCGCCAATCATCAGGAGTAAGCATAAAAATCAGGGGTATTACAACAATAAACCGCGAAGAGTTTATAAGTAAACTGAAGCAAGCCTTCTCTGATCTAACAAACATTGGGCCAACAAACTACAGTAACGACCCCGCTAAATTTCACAAAAAATACTACAGAATAAAATTCGATGACTTAGCTCCCATTCTGGAACAACTCAACGCCAAACCTTACGCAACAAACATCAAATACATGTCCGCACACGTCTTCGTCCAATTCGGCAAAGGGAATCATGTATCCAGTTTTTCGATAATATTCAGCAAAGATTCATAAAGCAGTCGAGTCGTAGACGAGTCCCGCCACAGGCGTGGAACAGAAACACCGCACACTATAGACTGTGACTATTCACTAACACGGCCCTATCACGGCCGTCTTCAGCCTATCCTCCGCAAGCAACTCCTTAGCAACTCGCCGCAAATCTTCAGCCTTAACGGCATCGATCGCCTTGATGACCTCCTCCGCCGTTCGAACCTCGCCATATAAAAGATAATACTTGGAAAGCAGATGCGCCATTTCCTCGGAATCTTCCAATCTAAGGACAATTTTACCTTTCATATACTCCTTGGCCTTCTGTAATTCAGCCTTCGGAACATCCTTTTCCCGAACACCCGCGTACTCCTCCTTGATCGCCGCAAGAGCCTCATCGACTCTTTTAATATCAACACCCGCGCTCGTAGAAATAATTCCGCAATCCGTGTAATCGTCCGTATTCGTCCGAACATAATAACAAAGCCCCTTTTCCTCCCTGACAGATTGAAACATTCTCGAGCTCATCCCTCCGCCAAGAACAACAGATAGAACCTGCATTGCGAAATGATCATCATCATTTTCCGAAATCCCCTGCGCCCCGCAAACCAGATGCGCCTGTTCGGTCTTTTTCTTGTGTAAATTTTCCGCCCGATCAGAAAGACCCTCCGTAAAAGGCTCAAAAATCCGCCCCTTTTTCTCAGCTCCGAACTTGAACTTCCCTTCAATCAAAGAAAAAGCTTCATCGGCATCGATATTCCCAACAACCGCGACAACACAATTATCCGCCGTATATAACTCACCCTTATATTTAACAAAATCATCATGCGTAACCTCGCGAATCAGCTTCTTCGTACCAATCTGATCCCAACCCATCGGCTGGTCCCCGAAAACAAGATGCTCAAAATCCCATCCGATCTGATACATCGGCGTATCCTGATACATATTGTACTCCTCCAAAATCACCCCCCTTTCTCGTTCGATATCGGCAGAATCAAACTTCGCATTCAGAAGCATATCCGACAAAACATCCGCAGCGGTCTCCAGATGAGGAGAAGCAACTTTCACATAATAACCGGCATACTCTTTTCCCGTAAAAGCATTGGATTCGCCCCCAATACCATCAATCGCTTCCGATACAGCCTTTGCGTTTCCGTATTTTTTCGCCCCCTTAAAAAACATATGTTCCAAAAAATGCGAAATCCCTCGATTCCCCTGTTCCTCATACCGCGACCCCGCACCGCAAAGAATGAGAACCGTAACAGCCTGCGTCCCCTCAAGTTTCTTCGCAACAACCCTAAGCCCATTATCGAGCGTTTTTGTTTTATGCATAAAAAATTGGTTAAGACACCGCTAAATCTAGCAACCATTCAATGCATTAGCAATAGCGGCCAAACCGTTTCGCGCCAACGAAACACCACAGCGCGAGGAAACGGAGCGGTCCCCGCGCCTTCACTATAAAAGCCGTTTTTGCGCAGCAAAAACACCAACCACTCATTACTCATTACTCATTACTCATTACTCATTACTCATTACTCATTACT
>Ga0180007_10002649_pt1 | contig 20993 bp, 20 predicted proteins | sample MM_PC_MetaG_FD_121122 | JGI IMG/M metagenome (GOLD analysis project Ga0180007, IMG submission 121122) | Groundwater microbial communities from the Aspo Hard Rock Laboratory (HRL) deep subsurface site, Sweden - MM_PC_MetaG | ecosystem: Environmental > Aquatic > Deep subsurface > Groundwater... | reverse complement strand
ATAATTCCGAAAAATTCACTGTGCTTTTATTATGCAATCTCGTACTCCATAGCCATTAGAAATAGATTTGTTAATAATTAATGAGTCCTCAAGAACCGGAATTATTTAGGCGAAGGAGTATAAAATAAACTTGCATCATCAATTTGTAAGGTGTACGCTCGTCGCCCATGGTAAAAAAAGATGATGACAACAGTAACGGCTATTTCTCCGACATGTCCAACAGGGATATGCTCAGGATTATTTTGCAGGAGATTGCGGATGTAAGGAGAGAATTAAAAGGGGACATAGGGGATTTAGGTAACAAGTTTATTAAGTTGGATGCTAAAATCGATGATGTAGAAAACAGGCTTGGCAAAAGAATCGATGCATTAGCTTTTAAGGTTGATAAAAACACAGTTTGTTTGATGAGTAATTTTGAAGATCATGACAAACGAATTATAAAGTTGGAAGAGGTAGTTTTGGCTTAAGATAAATTATCTACATTTCGTGTAAATTCCAATATTATCTCGTAAGTTTTGGCTTGTTTAAGCGTCTTAAGATACACTCGTTTCCTTTTGCTTCCCCCATACCATGAAACAAATCCACTTCCCATCGGCAATATTGGGATTTATATGCGGAATTGTCATTTTAATGGCTTTTAACTCATTTGGAGGTGGTGAAGAAAAAACGGATTCTCTGCCATTCAGAAATCAGAATTTCCCGTCTCAGGATGGGGTTAGACAGGGCCGTTTTAATATGGATATGACAGAGGAAGAGCGGCTAGAGATGCTTGCTTCCAGATTTGGAATATCCATAGAGGAACTTAAAGAAGAACTTAATTCGGGAAAGAGCATAGAACAGGTGGCGGAGGAGCTGGGTGTAGAGATGGGAGGAAGATTCGGCAACAGGACATCTTCAGGTTCCATGCCATCTATCAGAACAGCTTCGGGCGAAAACATCCCGAACAATTCCCCAGAAATAAATGAAAATAATTGAAGTATTTAAACGAAAAATTGTATCAATCCAACCCAAAAGTTTCTTTATAGGAATGGGAATTGCTTTGGTCTTAGGATCATTTTATTCCTCCATCTCCGGCAGAGGTTTGGAGGAGCAGGAAATATCCGGAGAAGTTGTGACAGTAGAGCACGGTGATATTTCGCGAACCATAAAAGCGCTTGGCAAAGTTACAATGGCAAATGAACAACAATTGCGTTTCAATCAACTTGGGAAAGTAAGCAATGTATATGCGGCAGCGGGAGACTCGGTTAAGCGCGATGATTTGCTCGCAGAACTGGATAAGACAAAACCCCTTGCGGACGTCAGGCAGGCGGAACTTTCGGTTTCGGAGGCATGGCTTAGGCTTAGAGATCTGGAAGCTGGAAGTACCGATCAGATAATAACTGCTCAGAATTCTTTGCGGGATACGGAAAGACAACTGGAAGAAGCTTATGGAAGTTTGCCGACAGAAGAGAAGAAAGTTGAGTTTGCACTTGAACAGGCTCGTCGTGCTGTCAAAGAAAAAGAAGCAGCCCTTTTGCAGTCTCAGCTGGACATGATAACAAATGCAGAAAACGCAGTAGCCGATGCCGAGGATATAATGGATGATATATATGCGGTAATAACCGGTGGGGATGTAATTCGGGTAAGCACAAGGAACAAGGAATTTATTATCGATTTTTTGTATGCCAATTTTACTCTGAAAAATGAAACTGAGTTTGCATATTACGATGCGACAAATGCATTGAATGATTTTAAGGACAAGTATCCGTCAATTACAAATATGACAGATACGCGTGCGCTTTCGACCGTTTTGTATGACCTTACAAAGGTCATTGAGGAAATAAAAGAATTTGCGGAAGTAACATATGATTTTTTAGGTACTGCGGTACCGTCAATAAATTATTCGGACTCAGACATAAACACATTGAAAAGCACGATGTATTCCATCAGGACTTCGGCCTTATCTCTTTTGGATTCTGTGCGTGGTCAGCGCTCTACACTTACGGGTTTGGGGACAAATACCGCTCAGCAAAATCTGGATAAAGCAAAAGACGATCTGACAACACTTGAGTTGCAATTTAAGAATGGAATAACTTCCGCTGACGATATGGAAAGATCAATAGAGAATCTGAATGACAGCTTAAGAAGCAGGGGGTCAAATCTTAAAAAAACAGAGATAAGTTTGGATGTACAGATCAGACAGCAGCAAAACACTCTTGCGCAAAGAAACGTGGCTCTGGAAAAATCAAAAATGACATTGGAGGATTTTGAGTTGCGCGCACCTTTTGATGGAATTATCAGGCGCATTGATTTTCAGGTCGGCGACAATCTTCTTGCCGATGCAAATGAAACCAAATATATAATCATGGAGAACCCTGAGTATTTGATAGTCACCTTGCAGCTGGATCAGGTTGATATCATTCATATAAAAGAAGGACAAAGAGCATCCATAACATTCGATGCGATGCCCGACAAGACATTGGATGGCGTTGTTGATTTTATTAACACGACACCCGTTGAACAATCAGGGGTAGTTTCTTATGAAGTTGATGTTGCACTTGATAAAACAGATGAGACAATACTTTCGGGTATGACCGCATCCGTGGAAATCGAAACAGATTCAAAGCTGGATGTATTGGTGGTTCCAAATCTTGCGTTGCAAAGGCAGGGTGAAAGAGCTTTTGTAACAACTGAGGACGGTTCATCCGTTCAGATTGAAACAGGTATCACCGACGGAAGATTCACCGAAGTAATTTCCGGTATTGCAGAAGGGGCAGGAATCCAATCAATAAATTTATCAATACCAAGCGTCGGACAGACAGAGACAGAAAGAAGAAGCCCAAACTCCGCGCAGATGATGATGCGTATGGGAGGCTCATCACAACAACGTCCGAGATGAGCAGCACAATGATAGAGATCAATGGCATTACAAAAACTTATTATTTGGGGGATCAAAGTCTTACTGTTTTGAATGATGTTTCCGTTTCCATTAAAAGTGGAGAGTTTGTGGCAATAATGGGTCCTTCGGGCTCAGGCAAATCAACTCTTATGAATATAATAGGATTGTTGGATACGGTTACATCCGGTTCATACACTCTGGAGAGCAAAAAAGTCAGTGACCTTTCGGAAAATGATCAGGCGGAAGTGCGAAGCCGCAGAATTGGTTTTGTTTTTCAGATGTTTAACTTGTTGCCAAGGATGAATTCTCTAAGACAGGTTATGCAGCCACTTCTGTATCAGGGTTACACGCGGGATGAAGCTCAGGCCAAAGCAATAGAGGCTCTGGAGGCGGTTGGACTCGTGGATCGTATGCATCATATGCCGAATGAACTTTCCGGAGGGCAAAGACAAAGAACCGCAATAGCACGCGCGCTGGTTACCGATCCAGCTCTTATACTTGCCGATGAGCCGACAGGGGCTTTGGATTCCCATACCGGTGATGAGATCATGAAGCTTCTTGCTGAGTTGAATTCAAAAGGAGTGACTATAGTAATGGTTACACACGAGCCGCACATTGCGGCATTCGCAAAGCGAAGTATCCATATTCTTGACGGACAAATTGCTTCCCAAACAACCTGATGTATTTTGCAGAAAATATTTTAAGTGCCTTTGATTCGATTCGTACGAACAAATTACGTTCGGGACTGACTATGCTTGGGGTAATAATCGGAGTCGCATCCGTTGTACTTATGGTTGCGATCGGGCGTGGCGCGCAAAAAGCAGTTACCGAGCGGATAGAAAGCATGGGGACCAATCTTCTGATTATACAGCCGGGAAGTCCGGGAGAATCCGATGTGCGGTCACTCTTTAGAAGAGGAGGGGGAGCGGGGTCGATTAATTCAATTAAATCAGAAGACAGCGAAGCAATTAAGTTTTATGTAAAAGGTTTAAGAGGAATCTCTCCGGAAGTAAGGGGTAACCAACAATTGATTTTTGGAAGCCAAAACATGTCCACGAATGTAGTTGGTGTGACGCCGGATTATATGATTGTAAATAATTTTCCGGTGGAATACGGCAGTTTTATCACAGAAAGCCACATCAGGAACTTCGAGAAAGTTGTGGTGTTAGGACAGGAGATAGTATCAACTCTATTTGAAGGGGTAAATCCGATAGGGCAAGACATAAGACTCCAAAATCACATTTTCAATGTTATCGGCGTAATGTCACAAAAAGGCCAGCAAGGATTTACCAATCAGGACGACATTGCGCTGATACCACTCACGACTATGCAGCAAAGGATTCAGGGGTCAGATGCTCTAAGTTCGATTGCAATATCAGTTGAAGAGCAGGGGACAATGGAAAACATCAAAAATATTATCACTGCAGTTTTGTTAAACGAACACAGGATCACGGATTCCTCCAAACAAGATTTTAATGTAATTAATCAGGCCGAAGCCGTGGAAACACTCAACGAAGTCACAAAAACATTTACGTTTTTACTAGGAGGCATTGCTGCGATATCGCTGCTTGTCGGAGGTATCGGAGTTATGAACATCATGCTTGTTTCGGTTACCGAAAGAACGCGTGAGATAGGAATAAGAAAAGCAATAGGCGCAAAAAAGCGCGATGTACTGCAGCAGTTTCTTGTTGAGTCCACAATACTTAGTTTGCTTGGAGGATTAATTGGTATTTTAATCAGTGCGATAGGAGCTGCGATAGTAACAAGGGCTTCGGAGATGACTGCTGTTATATCTTTGGGATCTATACTTCTGGCATTCACATTTTCACTCGCAGTTGGAATATCCTTCGGCATACTTCCTGCGTATAAGGCGGCGAATCTAAAACCGATAGATGCGTTGAGGTATGAGTGATGGGGAGGAAAATTAATAAATTTGTTGTTAGTTAATATTTTATGATGAGTCGCTGGCCCCGCACCGAGTGCATGAGTGCTCTGGTGCGGGGCTGGTCACTGGTCACTGGTCATAATTTATTTATATTAAGAAACCAAAGTATTGATATGTTTGTGCTTTATCAAAATTTAAGTATTATGTTTATATGATTAAACAAGAATTGCTTGAAAAATTATATGCAAAGGAAGGCAAATCAATGCAGGAAATTGCCAATAAACTGGGTTGTTCTGTTCATAAAGTTCAGTATTGGATGAAGCAATATAATATTAAATCACGATCAATTAGTGATGCTATTTACCAGTGGCATAATCCTGATGGTGATCCATTTATGTTTAAAAAACCGAGAACTTCGAAAGAACAAATGTTGTATGGACTTGGTCTGGGGCTTTATTGGGGCGAAGGGACCAAGGCAAGTAAACACTCAGTTCGTCTAGGTAACACTGATCCGGATCTTATTAAAATATTCATGGATTTTTTGATCATTCTTTATGGTGTTAAGCGCAAGGATTTTAGATTTGGTTTGCAAATATTTACTGATATTGATGAGGAGAAAGCACTAGACTTTTGGACAAAAAAGCTTAGGATTCCACGGGAACAGTTTGGTAAAGTGATTGTTACCAAATCAGGCTCAATAGGAACATATCGCAAGAAGAGTCAATTTGGAGTTGTTACTCTGCATTACCATAATAAGAAACTGAGAGATCTTTTACTCAATCAATTAGCCGCCGTAGCTCAGGGGTAGAGCACCGCTATGGTAAAGCGGGGGTCACGAGTTCAATTCTCGTCGGCGGCTCCATCCGTCTTCGTTACTCGTTCTGCTCGCAACTACGCCGCGATGGCTCCAGAATTATTCTGATTCCACACTCATATTATGAAAAACTTTCTACTAGGTCTTACTGTTGGCATTCTTCTTGTTCCGTTATCTACAAGCGCTGTTGCTCAATTGTTAAGTGATGTAGAGACAGGCTCATGGTACGAGCCTGCAGTGGTTAGAATGCAGGAATTGGGTATCCTTCAGGGATATTCGGATGGCACTTTTAAACCAAAAAAGGCTGTTACAAGAGCAGAGCTTGCTGTTGTGATGGACAGAGCAATACAAACTTCTTGTGCGGAGGCAAAGGTGAGTCAGGATTCACCATTCAATTGCGATAACGTTACTCAGCAATCAGATCCTGCAGCCAAACGAGATGCGCAACGCAGATCTGATGTAAATACAATTCTTAGTTCCATATACCAGTGGGCAATTGATCATCAGGGTGCAATACCCACAGGAATTACCTCTGTATCAACTGAGATTTGTGTAAATTCACAATCTTCATGCGTCGGAAAAGTTCGTTTAGATGAGTTAGTGGGAACATATGTTGTAAGAATTCCGATAGATCCACTTAGTTCCGGAATCGAGGGGTCAGGGTATTTTGTTAAGGTCGGAGCTGACTCAGAATTAGTAACAGTTAGTGCACCAAGTGCAGAGACGTCAGATATTTCGGTTACGCGTTAGTTAATAATTATGAAATGCTTAATAATTTTTGGGCCGGCAGCAGTGGGAAAAATGACTGTAGGAAGAGAAATTGCAAAAAAAACAGGATATAAGCTTTTTCACAATCACATGAGCATAGATTTAATCTTAAATTTTTTTGAGCATGGAACTCCGGCTTTTTGGAGACTAGATGAGTTGGTTCGTTTTTCGATTATGAAAGAATTCGCCAAAACTGATAAGCCCGGATTCATATTTACATTCATGTGGGGGTTTGAAAAGAATGGGCAAAAAACAGATGACATAGAATATATCAAAAAAATCGAGAAGATTTTTGCAGATGAAGGTGCCGAGACTGTTTTTCTGGAATTGGAATGTAGTTTAGAAGAACGTTTAATAAGAAATATTGGTGAGCTTCGTTTAGAACATAAGCCTTCCAAAAGAGATACAGAATTTACAGAAAAAATGATGAAAGAGAATGACGAGAATTACAGACTTAACTCTAAAGAAGGAGAATTAGGCAATCGAAAGCACTTGAAGATAAATAATGAAAAACTTTCTCCGGATAAAGTAGCTGACATTGCAATAAAAGAATTGGAATTGTAAGCATGGCTATAAATCATCCATTTTTTCCAATCGTCTCCCCCCAGCCTACGCGAAGCGTAGGCTGCCAACCGAAGCTCACAAAGTGAGCGAAAGTTGGTTCCTTAGGTTATATCGCTTCGCTACGGCTGGCAGGCCACGTCAGTCGTGACTGACTGTGGCAGGCCACGTCAGTCGTGACTGACTGTGGCAGGCCACCCCCGCTCCTCCTCCCCCTTAAACTTCCTCATCGCATTCTTTAACGTATGCAAACACATAAGTGCACACTTCATTCTCCTATTACTTATAGGGACTCCAAGCATTCCAATCACATCATCTGCAGAAAGCTCATTAACTTCCTCAACCGACTTCCCTTCAAGCTCTTCCGACAAAATCGACATAGCACCAATGCTGATTGCACATCCTGTTCCATCCCAAACAGCTTCTTTTATCTTATCATCTTCAATTATTAATTGAATTTTAATTTTATCACCGCAACTCAAATTCAGTTCTTCATGTTCAACTGAGGGTTCAGTGATTTCTCCAACCCCGCGCGGGTTTTTGAAGTGGTCGAGGATGTTTTCGGCGTAGAGGTTCATGAGGTTTTGAATGTAGTTAATAGTTGAAGTTTTGGGGGTCACTGGTCACTGGTCGCTAGTCGATTGTCGAAAGCGGAGCGTGTCGATTGTCGATTGTTATTCAAAGATCTTTATTGCCTCCTCAATCGCCGGTCTTACCTTCTTAATTTCATCTTCATTATTATAGATTCCGATACTCAGTCGAGTTGAAGCCGGGATTCCTAGTTTGTCATGCAGAGGTTGAGTGCAATGATGACCCGCACGCATGCAAATTCCTTTTTCACCAAGTAAATCAGTCAGATCATGAGGATGAACTCCTTCTATTGTAAAGCCTAAACAGCCCGAAACCTTTCGGATTCCGGATTCCGGATTCCGAATCCCATTTACTCCGATAATATTTAATCTTTCAATAGAAGACAATTCCTCAAAAGCAAAACTCAACAACCCTTGTTCATGCTCCTCAATATCCTTCCACTTAAACTGACTCAGCCATTCAATTGCAGTCTTCAATCCAATCGCTTGAGCAATCGGGGGAGTGCCGGCTTCGAATTTTTCGGGAGGATCGGTTGAAGTAAATGAGTCTTTTGTAACTTCTTTTATCATTCCACCTCCCGTCATAAAAGCGGGCATATTCTTGAGCAATTCTTTATTGCCATATAGCACTCCGATTCCCGTTGGGCCGTAGAGTTTATGACCGGAGAAAGCCAAAAAATCGCAATCCAGATCTTGTACATCAACCTTGTGGTGAGCTATTATTTGAGCTGCATCAACAAGAGTCAGAGCGCCTGCATCATGTGCCTTGTCTGTGATTTCTTTTATCGGCGGACGTACTCCGATCACATTGCTCTGGCCCGTTACCGAAACCAGTTTAACTTTTCCTTTGCTCAGAACGCGGTCAAGTTGATCAATATCGAGTTCGCCTTCTTCGGAAATATCAATCCATTCAATTTCGATTCCAATCTCCTCCTTTAACTGTTGCCATGGAGTTATGTTGCTGTGGTGTTCCAGAATACTCAGCACCACTTGGTCTCCCTTTTTTAAATTGGCTTTGCCCCAACTTTTTGCAACAAGGTTGATACTTTCCGTACATCCTCCTGTAAAGATAATCTCAGATGGATCCTTAGCATTTATAAATGATTGGACCGAGAGTCGTGCATCTTCGTAAGCCTCGGTCGCCTTATCCGAAATCGGATAAAGTCCACGATGAACGTTTGAATTATATGTTTTGTAAAAATCATTAATCGCATCAATGACACTCTGTGGATTCTGCGCTGTTGCTGCGGAGTCGAGATATGTGATCTCTTCTGTTAGAAGAGGGAATTGGGAGCGGATTTGGTTGGGGTTGAGGGGCATTATGATAATAATAGTACTAAATTCGAAATCTGAGGGAAATGATAGTTTCTTTTTTTGAATATCTTCGCAGGTCATGGTTCGACATGCTCACCAGAGACAAGACCTGCTCTAGTTTATGGATGCAAAACCAGAGCACGTCTTCGACGTGCGAAGGCCTATATATAAAAGATAGCATTTTGGATTTGGGTGGGGTTGAGTGGCATCTTGTTTATAGATTGCTCTATCGGTTGTTTATCTGCAAGTGAGGATTTGTTCTTTCTTTTGTAACCAAAAGAAAGAACGCACCATTCGACCCATTCGATTGACTCAGGGTCTATCACAGATAATCTTAATATTGAGTATTTGGGTCGTACTGAGCATAGTCGAAGTACGACAAGCTCAGGGCAGGAAGAAAAGTTCCGCTCCGAGAAATTTTGCAGATCAGCCTAACCAAATGCTCCGCTGCAAAAATGAACCAGCTCCCTCATATTATAAATAGCCTGACGACCCCTCCTACATTTTTGCTACGCTTCGCATTTGGAGGCTGAAACTGCAAAATTTCAATGTCGCGGTTCCCACCCGCCACGTCGCACATGTGCGACGTGGTATACCACGGCTCTCACGTGTTATATTTCACACCAAAACCCAGCTTGGATAGGCAGAAAGGGGTAATTTTTTAGATGTTCTATTTACCACACTCTGCTAATCTAACTTGGCTATGCAAAAGAAAACCATTCAATACCTTTCTATCAGTTTTTTCGTACTCCTCGTTATTTGGGGTTTATACACATTATTCTATTACCTTGGTGTTCCATTTCATGGTCTGGTGCTTTTGGAACGACCGATATTTGATTCTTTGCAGAGCGTATGCGGGAATGAAGAATTCTACTGCAGGGGAATTAGGAGCTTCTGGCCTTTTATAGAAAAAAGTTTCATTCGTAGCGCTCCATTGCTTTGGTACGGGATAATAAGTGTGTTTATTTATGCAATGGTAGTTGGATTTAATGCCTTAAAGTCAGGAAACACAAAAATCAGATGGACATTTAAACCGTGGCATTTGGTTCTTCTGTTTTTGGCTTCAGTTTGGCTTATTTTTACGGTTCTTTCCGCATATTCACCAAATGAAAATTCTCCGTCGCGCAGATTGGTAGAACCTTTGCCACAGGTGTATCAAAATGTTGGTGAGGAGGGGCTTGCAACTCTGCGTGATAACATGGATGACTTGCAGGAGCGCGGATGTTTGATTCAGGAAGGAACATTTGATAGCGGTGCACGTTCTTTTCTGATCAAACGCAGTTGTATTCAAAAATCATTCTTTACCAGAGTTTTTCCTCTATTTGCTTTAATACTGATATTTTTGTTTGAGCTTCTTGTGGCGGGGCGTGCAGTTTTGGGTTGGATCAGACTAAAATCCGAGAGACCGATTATGGAAGCCATGTTGAGTGTGGGTTTGGGGGCATGCGCGTTTATTGCGATGCTCTGGACAATGGCGGTTATCAGTTTCCATTTTCCATCTCTTCCGCTTTATACGGCACCTGCCGGATGGACACTTTTTGTTTTGGTTCCGCTGATAGGATTTAAGCACTCCAAACATTGGTTAAACAAAAGCATAAAAACAGAATGGAAAGTGGAACTTTCGTGGCGTGATCCTGTGATTCTTTTAACCTGGCTTCTGATTTCGTATCTTGCATTTAACTTTCTTTCGGTAGTCAGACCGTTCCCGATAGGCTGGGATGATTTGGGAAGTTACCTGAATCGTCCCAGACTTATGGTTAGTTACGGTCACTTTATATTCTCCATGGCTCCGTTTTTCTGGGAATACTTAACGTCGGTTGGATTTCTATTATTCGGTTACTCAAGTAGCTTCGGAGTTTCTGCAGCAATGATGATTAACTGGAGTGCGGGGCTGTTGGCGGTTCTTTCCGTATTTACATTTACCAATGTATTTCTTGGGAAAGGCAGAGGAATACTTGCCGCACTTTTGTATTACACGTTACCTATGGTCGGGCATTTTTCGTTCGCGGATATGAAAATCGATAATGCGGTTTTCGCAATAGGATCGCTAAGTGTTTTATGTGTCTTTGCATACCTCTTCCCAATGCATGATGAGGAGCAAGATGATCATCCAAAACGTTCAATATCATTAATCATTGCAGCCGGTATTTTAGGAGGATTTGCCTTTGCGATTAAACCAACTACGATAATGGTTTTGATTCCTTTGGGCGCAATTCTTGTCGGGGTAACACTTAATTGGACTGCATTGTTTGGAGTTTTGCCGATTGCATTTGCGATATTCACATGGCGGGGATTAAATCTGCAACATATGCTCAGGCGACTAATGAACAACGAAGAACTTGTTGTTTCGTCCAAAGTTGTGACTTTGATATGCTCGGTGATTGGAATAGCGATACTGGCTTTTATTGTTAATAGACATAAGGACAGATTTCGTTCTGCATTCAGGGCGACATCCGTATTTGCAGTAACATTTCTATTAGCCGTGTTACCGTGGATAGCGCATAACAATATCCTGAATGGCAATACAATTCCACGTCTTGCATTAAAGGCGCCAAACAATGTATCTCCTGTTGTATATATTTACGAAACCGCAGAAGAAGAAAGTGATCGCATAGTTAGGGGGTTACCGGAAGAATTATTGGTTGATCGGGAACATCCTCTTTGTAGCCCCACCGGGGGAACAGAGGAGTTGGACAGGTATTGGGGTTTTGATAAAGGAGCTAAGCATTATCTAACTTTGCCGTGGCGCACTGTAATGAATATAAATAGCACGGGCTATTATGTTACAACAAATCCGGTACTCTTATTGATCCCCTTAATTCTTCTGTTACCGTTTTTCTGGATGAGGCGAGCAAGGTGGGTGCGTTGGTTGTTGTTTGGGACTGCACTAATGGTTGTTGAGTGGATGTTTATGGGTAATGGAATTATTTGGTATGGTTTGGGAACATTTTTTGGGATGGTTGTGTTGTTGGAAGTATTGGTAGCCAAGTCGCCGGATGTATTTAGCAGATATTTGTTGGGAATTTTAATTGGCATATCTTTAATTATTACAATTGCACTCAGATTTTGGCAGTACGAGACACAAAAAAATCTATTGGAGTATCCAATGGGCAAATCTTCGGCAGAAGTTATGATCGAACGCACAGTTCCACATTATAATGATGTTGCCGATATAGTAGTTGATAGATACAAGAACATACCGGACAGACCATACCTTTATCGTGTTGGGACTTTTATCCCTTACTTTATTCCGAAGAATTTGGAAATAATAGGAATGGTTGATCACCAACTGGATTTCTTCAATTGCATTTATCAGGAACGTGATCCTATGCTAACTGTTCATCGGCTTAAAGCTTTGGGATTCAATAGTATTGTATTTGATACGAATACGGCGACCATCGAACGCGATCCAAATGGCTCATTGCATCAGAAAGTTAATACATTCCTTGATTTTGTTAATAATCCGGAAACAGGGCTGAATATAGTTCTTAGTGATACAAAGGGGGGAATCGCATATATTCTTATTCCTTAAAAAAATCGTTTATTCGTTTTCTCGTTACTCGTTTACTCGTTAGAATACCAACTAGAAAACGAGCAAACGAATCAACGAGTAAACGAATCTCCGATAACTTAGTGTCTATGAATACCATTGCAGTAATACCGGCGTTAAACGAGGAGGAGCGTATTGCTCAGGTTGTAGCAGATGTTATTAAGTATGTACCCAAAGTAATAGTAGTTGATGACGGATCAAATGATAAGACAGCATCTGTTGCACGCAAGGCTGGAGCTTATGTTATTTCTCATGTAGAAAACTGCGGTGCGGGTGCGGCTACCATGACAGGAATTGAACTTGCCCGAAAAATGAATGCGGAAGCCATTGTCACTCTTGATGCCGATGGTCAGCACAATCCCGATGATATCCCTTCATTATTGTCAGCAATAGAAAACAATTCAGCTGATATTGTTTATGCAAATCGCTTTGGTCAACGTAATCGAATTCCATTTGTACGCAGACTCTTTAATGGCGTTGGAAATATCATCACATGTGCAGTGACGGGTAAGTGGGTTCCCGACAGCCAGTGTGGATTTAAAGCATTTGGTCCTCGTGCACTTCGGGAGGTGGATCTAAAAATGAGCGGGTTTGAGTTTTGCACAGAGATAGTTCGTGAAACTGCACAAAAACACTGGCGTATGCATACAACCCCAACGAAGGTCTTATATTCGGAATATACTTTGGCGAAGGGGCAGTCGTTTGCCAACGGCGTTAAGACAGCTTTGAAGATTTTGGTTAGGTCGTTCTTGAGGTGAGTGGCAATTGGCAGATTGGCAATTAGCAATTAGCAATTAGCTATTTTATGTCATTAACGAAGAATACTAGCCAATTGCCAATTGCTAACTGCCAATTGCTTGTCAATCAATGTATAATCTCCAAGCTCAAATGGATCTTACTCTCTACCAACTCCTGGCCCCCATAGTCGCCTTCGTCGCGATTGCGTATGCGTGGAGCCTTGTATTCAGACAAAAGAAAACTTTGTGGGAAGGTATCTTGTGGACATTATTCTGGGGACTTGTAGCACTCATCGCATTATTCCCCGCTGTGATGACGTGGGTTTCTACCATTATGGGAATCAAAAATCGTGAGAACGCAGTATTTATTACATTCTTTGGAGTACTCTTTTTTATGGTCTTTTATATGGTTATGAGACTGGAGGCGCTGGAGCAGAGGCAGACGAGAATCGTTAGAAAAATCGCACTAAAAGATGCTGATATTGATGGAAAAGAGGATAAAATGGAAAATGGATAATGGAAAATGGAAAATACTAAAGCGGCATCAAGATTTGGTTCTATAATTACTTGCACCAATTTTCCACTTTCCGTTTTCCACTTTCCACTCCAACTATGAGGACTATTCTCCTGATATCGCCGTATTGGAAGGAACAGCATCGCTGGATGGTGAGTTCTGTGAAATTGGCTGAACTTTGGCAGGGGTTGGGATACAGAGTAATAGTCGCGTGTATGGGGGAGAGTGGGTCGAAAGTCGAATGTCGAAAGTCGAAAGATCGGTCAAAAGTCGAACGTCAAAAGTCCTTCGACCTTGGACCTTCGACCAAACCTTCGACTTTCGACTTTCGACATTCGACAATCGAACAAGTCTCCGAAACCCTCGAAATCCACCGCATAAAAGATATATTCATACCCGATCCATGGAACTACGGTATTGCTTTTGGATTCACCGGATATGTAAGGAAACTCATCAAAAAAGAAAAACCTGATATCATTGTTGCGAATAAGTTACTGTTCTGGACAACGTTATCTGTAATTGCACTCAGGGTTACCGGTATAAAAGTGATAGTTCTTACAGATGCACTTGTAGGAATGACATGGTGGCCGAGAAATCTGATTCCGAAGATTTGTGCAGCGATTTATGCATGGACAGCGGGGTGGTTGATTCTTTTGTGTGCAAAGAGGGTTGTCTTTTTCCATCCTCAGCCGGAATCGTTGGTTAGGAAGTTGGGGATTGCGTGGAGGGTGGAGGTTATACCGACTGGGATAGACCTGGGAAGTCACTGGTCACTGGTCACTGGTCACTCGTCCGATGACGAGGGACTAGCGACAAGCGACAAGCGACTAGTAACCCTCACATACATCGGCAGACTCGAATCCGTCAAAGGCGTCGACGACTTCCTTGCCGCCGTCGTTCCCCTAAAATCCGAATTTCCCGATATTAAAATTCAAGTAGTAGGTTGGTACAAGGAAGGTCACGAGCTGGTCGAAAAGTATCAGAGAGAAGTTACATTCACGGGCTTAAGAGATGATATTCCTCAGATATTGTCCGAGTCAGATATCTTTGTATTGCCGAGTTACTCGGAAGGTTTAAGCAATGCACTTATGGAAGCAATGGCATCTGGCTGTGCATGTATTGCGACTGAAGTTGGAGGTAATAGATTCCTGATTCAAAACGGTATCTCGGGACTTCTGTTCCCTCCCGGTGATCGTGAAGCGCTCAAGGCTCATATACGCAGATTGATTGAAGATGAGGCAAAAAGGAAGATGCTTGGTGAAGCAGCGAGGAAAAGGATTGAAGAAGAGTTTGAGTGGAAGGTGGTTGGGGAGAAGTATGGTAGATTATTTGATAAATTCACCACATCTGCGAGCACGGGCTCGCAGCTGCGGTCTAATGTTATATGAAGCCTCACATTGTCATCCTTTCGGCATTCGTCACCCCCTTCCGTAGCGGTGCGGAGGCATGTGTTGAGGAAGTTCCTCCACTGCTCAGAGATAAATATGATTTCACAATAGTCACAGCGCGGTTAAGAAAAGATCTGCCAAAACAAGGTCGCTTAGAAAACGGAACCCCTGTTGTAAGAGTTGGATTTGGAAACAAGTTTGATAAGTGGCTTTATCCTTTTTTGTCTCCATTTGCAGTTTACAAACTTAAGCCAAACATTACCCATGCCGTACTGGAATCATTCGCAGGGCTTGCAATGTGTTTTTGCGGGGTTGCTTTCTTTGGAGCAAAACGGATACTTACTTGCCAGAGCACAAATACAAAAATGTATCTTAAAGAAATGCACAAAGCAGCAAACAAGATCACGTGCATCAGTAATGTGCTCATCAAAAGAGCTAAGAAGTTCGGTCGTGATGATGCAATCCTTATACCAAATGGTATAGACATGAAGGCTATTACAGATTCTTTGAGTTGGTACGAGAAAGTGTCCGGTCGTATCTTATTTGTCGGGAGGCTGGAGAAAATGAAGGGCATAGATACTCTATTGCAGGCAGTTGCTCGTATCGCCCTCTCCCCCAGCCCCTCTCCCGAGGGGGGAGGGGAGCTCCGTTTAAGGATAGTCGGAGATGGTTCTCAAAGATCTAATCTGGAAAAGTTGACTGAAGATTTGGGAATAAAAAATTATGTAAAGTTCCTCGGATACATTGCTCCACCCGATGTTTATAAAGAATACGCTCAGGCGGAGATATTCTGCGGACTTTCGCGTCGTGAAGCACTCGGTAATGTCTTTTTGGAGGCACAGGCAGCTGGGTGTGCTGTTCTGGGAACACAGATTGATGGAATCCCCGATGTTGTAATCAAAGACAAGACAGGATTGCTTATTAAACCTGATAATCCGGAGCATGCCGCAAATGAACTTGGGAGGTTACTCAGTGATCGTGAGCTTAGGAAAAGGCTAACGGAGGCGGGGAAGAAGAATGCGGAGAAATATGAGTGGGGGGTTATTGCAGGGAAGTATGATGAAGTATATAAGGAAGTTTTGGGGGTCAGGTAAAACATAGCTTTGTTATGTAGTCGGAGTGTTTGTAGTCGCTAGTCGCTGGTCGCTGGTCAAACTAAGATCTAATTTTCCTTTTGCTTTTGTATAAGTATCGAATCAAATTTGAAATTCGTGAACTAATTGTATTGGTTTTACCGGCAAGATTAGAAAATTCTTCTTGGAAAATGTAATTCTTATCTAGTGCATAATAAAGGTGTGACCTTACTTCAGAAGCTGAGCGTTTGGCATAACCAAGAAATTTAGCGAATTCAACATCAGATTTCGAATCATTACCTTCAGCAATATTTGCCATTATCGAATTGCCTGCTCTTGTAATCTGGTCGATCCAACTTTGGTCTCTTTGTACATGAGCTCGTTCACATATTTGATGTATGAGCTTATTTAGTTCTCTTGCTTCTTGCCAAGCTTTAATATCTTCAAATTTAGCAAACGCCATGGTGTACCACCGTACATCAATACTAAATTACTATCAATGCTTTAGAAGGTATTTCTGACTAGTGACCAGTGACCAGCGACCAGTGACCCCCAAAATTACCTTCTATCTCTTACCAGTCCTGCGGCTTTAAACAAACTCTCAAACGTCCCCGCATCTATCCATTCTTCTTCCAGTAATGTGAATGCAAGTTCTTCGTTGTCCAAATACCAACGTGCAACATCAGTAATCTCCAATTCTCCGCGAGGGGATGGTTTTAGTTCTTTGATAACGTCAAAACATTTGTTATCAAAAAGGTAACAACCGGTTTGTGCGTAATTACTTTTTGGTTCAACTGGTTTTTCCTCGATTGATTTTGCTTTATCACCTTCGACCTGAACAACTCCGAATCGCTCGGGATCTTCAACCTCTTTAAGAAACACATGACCTCCTTCCTTAAAGTTTTTGATTGGTTCAGAAATATCATCGAAGAAAATGTTATCTCCAAGAATCGCACAGATGTTTTCTCCTTCCGCAAACTCTTCTGCCAATCCCAGAGCTTGAGCAATACCCCCCGCCTTTTCCTGCACTTTAAAAGTAAATTCGCAATCAAACTGAGATCCGGACCCTAGAAAGCCGGTCATCTGATCCAGATGCTCGGTTCCTGTAACTACCGCAATATCCTTTATTCCTGCGTCCAGAAGCACTCCCAGAGGATATTCAATCAAAGGCCTGTGATACACCGGAAGCAGGCTTTTATTCAGGATATTCGTCAGAGGACGAAGTCTGGTTCCTGTGCCGCCGCAGATTAGGATGCCTTTCATAGTCTCAGAGCATATTGGTATATAAGCCTTTTTACCAGCAAATTAATAGTTAACTAGTTAGCAAGTTGACTAGTTCCAAGTTAAAAAATCTGGATATTTCTGTGTCAGCGAACTAGTAAACCAGTAAACTAGAAACCAGTTAACTAATCTGTGACCAATTTTATTCAATCATTAACTTCCTCAATGCAAATTCTAGTCACCGGAGCGGCTGGTTTTATAGGCTCCCACTTTGCACTCAGGCATTCTCAGAATCATCCGGATGACTCCATAACAGTTCTGGATAAACTCACTTATGCGGCGGATAAGTCATTCTTAGATCCCATAGCGGATAAGATCAAATTCGTAGAGGGTGACATTGCAGATCAGGAACTTGTAAAAGGAATCATCGAGGATAATAAGATCAACACAATCGTAAACTTTGCGGCAGAGACTCATGTGGATAATTCAATAAAAGAAGCTGCTCCTTTTTTGCAGACAAATATAATTGGAACTCAGAATCTGGTTGAGGTTGTTAAGGAACATCCTGAAGTTCTGCTCCTGCACATTTCAACTGATGAAGTTTATGGAGGACTCGAAGACAGTGATCCTTCATGCACACCAAAATCTGCTCTTAATCCCTGCAATCCTTACGCAGCATCCAAAGCAGCGGGAGACTTCTTTGTTCTTGCAGCTGTTCATACGCATGGAATCAGAGCTCGTATTACCCGTTGTACAAATAACTTCGGTCCGCATCAGGCGGATGAAAAGTTTTTACCAACTATCATCAGAAACGCGCTCGCAGACAAATCGATTCCGGTTTACGGGGAAGGGAAACAGAAGCGTGATTGGCTTTATGTTACAGATCATACTGATGCAGTTGAAAAAGTGCTTTCAGATGGTAAGGATGGGGAGATTTATCTTATAAGTGCCGACTCTGAGCGTGAGAACATAGAAACTGCAAAGGTTGTACTTGATAAACTTGGAAAATCTCATGATCTAATCGAGTTCGTTGAAGATCGTCCCGGACACGATTGGCGTTATGCTCTGGATTCTAGTAATACAAAAGAACTAGGTTGGTCTCCTCAGGTCAGTTTTGAGGAGGGGATAGAGAGGACGGTGGAGTGGTATCGGTACAAATAATGCAAAAAACACCAAATGTACTTTTAAATCATGTATTATTGGGTCTATGAAGATAGTTCTTGCCACAGGTATCTATCCTCCTGACATTGGAGGGCCTGCAACGTATGTTTGTGCGTTGGCAAATGAGTTGAGTCGGAGGGAGATGGAAGTAATTGTAGTAACGTATTGTCACTCGCCTACCCTTCCGGAGTGCCAAAAGCACGAAGGAGGGTCACTGGTCACTAGTCACTCGTCAGATGCTGTTGAAATAGTTAAGGTTAAATTTGGACGTTGTCCTATTTGCAGGTGGTTCAGGTATGCGAGGGCATTGAAGAAGGTTGGGAAGGATGCGGATATTATTTATGCATTTTCATCAGTCAGTTGTGGAGTTCCTTTGAAGTTTGCTCGACTTAAAAAGCCCAAGAAGATACTAAGGTTAGGTGGGGACTTCGTATGGGAACGTTATACCGCGGTAGGGGGCAGGCGGAGTTTAAGAGAATGGTATGGGAGACGCAGTTTCGTTTACTCGTTTACTCGTTTACTAGTTTACTCGTTGTTAAAGAGTTTCGATCATATTGTTTTTTCGACAAGGTTTCAGGAGGAGATTTATGAGGGGGCTTTTAAAAGGTTACCTCCTCACTGCGTAATTGAAAATGCTATGCCTATGGGAATGTCCGAGATTCACGTTGCCCGTCATCCATTCAGTATTCTATTTATGGGAAGATTCGTGGGATTTAAGAATCTTCCAAATCTTTTAAAAGCTATCAAAAAAATTCCGGAAATTCGTTTAACTCTGGTTGGGGATGGACCAAAGAAAGAAAAGTTGAGCAAACTGGTTTCCAATCTTAAGCTAAGGGATCGCGTAATGTTCGCAGCTCCTGTGCACGGTGAAGAAAAGAGGAAGGTATTTGAGGGGCATGATTTATTGGTAATTCCTTCCATTACAGAAATCAGCCCCAATATTGCACTTGAGGCAAGGTCCTGTGGACTTCCGGTTCTTTTGACAAAGGAAACGGGCTTAAGCGAGAATCTTAGAAAAGGGATGGTAATTAGAGATCTTAAGTCAGTTGATTCAATTGTTAATTCGATTGAAGAGATCAGGAATAATTATCAGGATTTTGCATTGGAGGCTTCGGATAGAGCGGAGAGGAGGGGGTGGGGGGAGGTTGCTGCAGAAAGTTTAAGATTGTTTGAAGATGGAAAAAGGAGTAATTGAGATAGTGAAAAATGAAAAATGAAAAGTGAAAAGTGAATTCCTCAATTGCCTCGGTTGCCTTTTCAATATATCTTCTACCTAATGAAACTTCTGATGATCAGTGGCGACCGCTCCATTCTCCAGCGAAAGCAGGGGGCATTCTGGTACACACTGCAGGAACTCAGAAAGCACTTTGAAAGAATAGACATAATATGTCCGCGCATATTTCTTCCAAGTAGTACGGGAAGACAAGGAACAAAGGCAGGAGAATCGGCACTTATGGGAGGACAGGTATTTTTTCACCCATGTCCATGGCCTATGGTTCATCAGCCATGGTGGATTTACCATAAAGGACAGGATCTGATAAAGACTTTCGGACATGAAGTGATGACAGTGCATGAGTATCCTCCTTTTTATAACGGAGTTGGTGCAATACGATTGGCAAGGGCAACCAGTATGCCTTTTGCATTGGAAGTGCATCACATAGTTGGTTATCCGCGCAGTGCAAACATAAAGGAATGGATAGGCAAAATATTATCTCGTCTTCATTTTCCTTTGGCCGTTCGCCATGCGGTTGCGGTAAGGGCAGTCAGCAATCACGTTAAAGAAAGACTTATTAAATGGAATATTCCTGAAGAAAAAATTCGTATTGTTCCTTCTTTCTATCTGGATCGTGAGATATTGACCACACAACAAGCACCTCCAATTATTTATGATGTTTCGTTCTGTGGCAGACTTGTTCCAAACAAAGGATTGGAGGAGCTTATAGAAGCAATTGCCTTACTTAAAAGTGCAAGGCTTGTTGTTATTGGAGATGGTCCGGAAAGAGAAAAGTATGAAAAAATGGTTAGAAATCTTGATTTAGAAAATCGAGTAATATTCCTTGGATGGTTACCGAATCTTTCTGCAGTGATCGGGGCAGTATTAAGTTCATATATGTTTGTATTACCATCTAAAAGTGAAGGAGGACCAAGAAGCGTATTGGAAGCCATGGCGTGTGGCATGCCGGTAATTTCTACTCCGGTTGGAGTTGTTCCCGAAGTTATTGAACATGGTGTAAATGGAATAATAACGGATGGAACTCCGGAAGATATGGCGGAAAAGATCAGATTTCTGCTTGGAGATGAAGCTCTGCGTGGACGCCTTGCGGCAGAAGCTCCAAAGATTTTGGAAAGGTTCGAGAGGAATAAGTGTATTAAAGATTATGCGGATTTTTTGAAATCGCTTGCTAATATCTGAACCGCAGATGGCGCAGATATTTTGTATCGAAGCTTTGTGTATGCAAAACAACTAAATATTTGAATCTGCGTAATCAGCGCCTGACGGCCATAGCCAAGAGGCGAAGGCTGTTAATCTGTGTAATCT
>Ga0180007_10002648_pt1 | contig 20993 bp, 26 predicted proteins | sample MM_PC_MetaG_FD_121122 | JGI IMG/M metagenome (GOLD analysis project Ga0180007, IMG submission 121122) | Groundwater microbial communities from the Aspo Hard Rock Laboratory (HRL) deep subsurface site, Sweden - MM_PC_MetaG | ecosystem: Environmental > Aquatic > Deep subsurface > Groundwater... | reverse complement strand
TTAAGGAGAGTGACATGGCTAAATGGAAATTTGAAGTATGTACGGTATGTGGTGTACAAGATGATAACGTACACGCAGGGTTATGCCCTTATTGTAAAGCATTACAGCCCAAAGAAAAAGAAGCTGTTATTGAAGAAAAGAAACAACCTCCCCAAAAAGGTAAAGCCATCAGTAACGTAGGATTACCTGGTAAGAAGAAATGAACTGGAAAACAGAGAAACGGAACATAGCCGACCTCATCCCGGCAGAATATAATCCTCGTCAAGCTACCGAGAAGGACGTTAAGAACCTAACAGCGTCACTTGACAGGTTCTCACTCGCCGATCCCATTATCATTAACGCCGACAACAAGATAATAGGCGGCCATTTCAGGATCAGGATACTTAAAGAGAAAGGCGTAACTGAAGTGGATGTCCGTGTACCAGATAGGCAACTCACGCTTGAAGAAGAACAGGAACTTAACTTGCGCCTTAACAAAAACTTGGGTGAATGGGATTTCGAGGGGTTAGCTAACTTCAACGAGGATATGTTGGTTGACGTAGGGTTCACGCCGGAAGAACTAGATGATATATTCCAGCTCGATATGACCCCGGACGAGAAAGACGACCAAGTACCCGAACCGCGCAAGACAGATATAGTGTTAGGCGATATGTTCCAGTTAGGCGAACACCGGCTGTTATGCGGTGACGCCACTAAAAAGGAAGATGTAGATAAGCTGATGCAAGGTGAGAAAGCTGATATGGTGTTTACTGATCCGCCGTATGGGATAGACTACCAAGATGTGAAGAAAAGACATAGAAAGATAGCCAACGATGATGGGTTCCAAAACATAGCCACATTACTACAAACCACTCTACGGAATAACTGTGCTTTATTTATATGTTGTAACTGGAAATCCTTTTCTACTTTTGAAGATATAATGATGCAATCCGACAAAGAACCCAAAGCTTGTATAGTATGGGATAAAAACGTAAGAATACAGAATTTGGATAAGTTCTACAAACAACACGAGTTTATACTATATCACGGTAGTTTCGGAGGACAGAAAACGGTAGCTGGAGATGTATGGAGATGTGACAGGGATAGAAGGGAAGATCACCCCACAGCTAAACCAGTAGAACTTATAGATAAGGCAATAAATCATTCTTCTTTACGAGATCAAGTAATATCAGACTTCTTTGGTGGTAGCGGCTCAACACTAATAGCATGTGAAAAGACTAACCGTAAATGCCGGATGATGGAGTTAGATCCAAGTTACTGCCAAGTTATCATAGACCGTTGGGAGGCGTATAGTGGCAAGACCGCGCAAAGAGTTTGACGTAGATCAGTTCGAGAAACTATGCCAGATACAGGCTACTGAACAAGAGATAGCCAACTGGTTCGATATGACTGATGACACGCTTAACGCAAGGTGCAAAGAGACCTACGGTAAGTGTTTTTCGGATACATATAAAAAGTACAGCGATACTGGAAAGATGTCCCTGCGCCGGAAACAGGTGCAGATAGCACTTAACGGCAACGTAACCATGCTTATATGGTTAGGTAAACAGATGTTGGGTCAGAGCGATAAACAAGAACAGAAGATGAACGTGGAGTTTGCTGGTGACATCAACCTTGACAAAAAATATCAAGAACACGCAACATCTATCTTACGAAGATTCGGTAGCGATCTGCCATAAGAGTTTTGCGGCGTTCAATAGTTTCATATGGGGTTTCTCAATAGCCATAATGGAAGGCGAGTTTAAACCCGGTGACCATCTTAACGCTTGGTGTGATCTTTTCCAGAACGAGAAATTACTTTCTATATTATCCGCACGGAAACATAGTAAAAGCGAAATAGCTCATTCGTATCTTGGTTGGCGCATATTCAACATGGATCACACCATGACCGAGAAATGGTTATACATGAGCTATACAGGCGACCTTGCTGGTGAGCATTTGGCAGAGACTAAAGAGCGGATCCGGGTTAACCCGTTCTTCATTAAAGAGGGTATAGTCGACTTGACAGATGCCAAAACTATTTTGTATTACCGTAAAGATAACAAGAAGCTCTTCTGTCAACCCGCAGGGATAAACAGTTTCAAACGCGGTAAACATCCCGACGGCGTAGTAACAGACGATATACTGCGTGATCCTGAAACCAAGATGGATGTATCGCAGATCGAAAAGATAAATGATATATTCATGCAACAGGTAATGTCGCTCCCCAAAGAGAACGGGCTTGGCATTAAGAATATCGGTACAGCGCAGGATGAAGTTGATCTTTTTCATCTATTGGAACAACGCAAACAATTCAGTTGCCACAGGTATAAGGCCATAGTCAATTATGAGACTAAAGAAGTGTTATGGCCGGAGATGTTATCGTTTGACAGGCTGATACAGATCCGTGATGACGAGATCGGTGCTAAAGCGTTCCTTAAAGAATACATGTGCGTGCCGGTACGAAGCACAGAAGGTTATTTTGTACAAGAGGAGATAGACGCGGTAATTAAGCCACGTCTCAAAAATAGAAGCATATATGCAGAACCTAAACTCAATGAATATTGTTACGGTGGCATGGATTTGGGAAAAAAACGGCATCCGTCACACCTATCTATATTTGGAAAAGATCGAAAAGGAAAATTGGTGCAGCTCATCTCTATGTGGATGGATGGCACAGATTATGTTGACCAACTCGACCGCTGTCGTGAAATCATTAAAAATTACAAGGTATTCAAATTGTATTACGATGACACCCGTGCAGAGTTTGAAGGGTTCAAAGAAATCGGTCAACTGCCACCTGAGATGGAAGGGTTAAGTTTCACTAATAAATTAAAGTTCCAAATCGCGGCAGAGTTAGAGAAAGCGGTCAAGAAGAAAAACATTATGTTAATAAATGATACGAGACAGAAACGGCAGATACTTAATTGTGATAACGACTTGAAAAGCATGGACACTCGCGAAGGGCATGGCGACTCTTTCTGGAGTAACGCACTAGCAGTACACGCGGCTATCGGCAGTCAAGTCGACATCAAGTTCATATAAGGGGAATACCTAATGGGCATACGGACATTTATACAGAATATTAAAGCACTTGGTAATAAAGATGTTAGGGTTCCGTGGGTCACAACTATAGGCTATGAAAAGACTTATGGTAAAGATTCACAGATGAATATGGACGAGATGGTCGCTAACTACAAATCGTGGCCGTACGCTTGTATTAACCGTAACGCTTTCAGTATCGCTAAAACAGATTTGTATATATATAAAGAGACACAGAACAAGCAGGGTGAGGAATTGGAACAGATATTCCAGCATCCGTTCCTTGAACTATTAAAAAACGTTAACCCTTTCTTTAATAAGTTTGAGTTATGGACAATAACGTCTATATATTTAGAGCTTACGGGTAACGCGTACTGGTGGATACCTAAAAGCATGTTGGGTATACCTGAGGTAATATGGAGTATTCCAGCGAATTGGGTCAAGATAGTACCGAGTGAACAAAAGTTTATTGCGGGTTACGTTGTTAAAACACCTCAACAGGGTACACCTATCCCATTTGATGAAGAAGAGATCGTACATTTTAAATACCCGTCACCGTTCAGTCTATACTATGGCGCAAGCCCGTTACAAGCGGCGGCGTATGGGGTTGACCTTAACAACCATACGAAAACATGGGGTATCAATTTCTTCATGAATAACGCGCAACCTTCGGGAGTATTAGAGACACCTGATTCATTGACTGCTGAACAGTTCACGAGATTACGTGATATGTGGAACAATAAATATAGAGGTTCGGAGAACGCCGGTAAGATGGCTATACTTGAGAAAGGGTTAAAATATAATCAAATCGGGTCGGATATGTCAAAGATGAATTTCACCGATCTATCCCGTAACGTGCGTGACGAGATACTGGCCGTGTTTGGTGTACCGGCTTCCAAACTCGGACTGGTTGAGGACGTTAACCGCGCTAACGCCGAAGCTAATGATTACACTTATCAGAAAGAAACCGTGTTGCCGAGGTTACGGTTGATTGAAGAAAAACTTAACGAGAAGATGATGCCGTTATATGATGTCGGGTTAGTATGTAAATTCGATAATCCTGTGCCGGAAGATAAAGAGTTCAGATTGAAAGAGTCGGTTGAACACATTAGAACAGGGTACAGCTCTATAGATGACGAACGTGTAGAAGATGACAGAGAACCTTACGATCTACCCGAAACTACCGTACCGTTACTTCCGATGAGTTTAATACCGGCTGGCACACCGCAGGAAGAACCCGAAGAACCCATGATCGAAGATGACCCTACACCGGATAAAGCTATAACTAAAGCCGCTAAAGATACACATAAATGGCAAGTGTTTGTAGCTGTCACCGGGCCACAAGAGAAAATGCTTGAACGTACTATGCGTCAATTTTTCCAGGAACAGTATAGTGAAGTCATGAAAAATTACAATAAGATCAAGACAGTCAAATCTGATACAGGTGAATTATCAGATTTCATTGTGTTTGACATGAATGAACAGTATAACAAATTAAAAGGTATATCAGCGGCGCATATATCAGAAGCGTTTACGTCAGGGGTAGGGTTAGGTTACGCTGATCTTGGTATCGACACTTTCAGTATAATCCAACCTAACATTCTGAGATCTATAGACGGCCGGATAGATTTCTTTGCGAAAAAAGTTAATGAAACTACACTTGAGTTAATTAGGGGTAGTTTAAGAGATGGTATACAAGCTGGTGAACCCATATCTGAGATCGGTAAACGATTAGATAAGATATACGATTTCAGGATTAAAAACGGCGCAAGGACAACTGCTCAGACAGAAGTTATCGGTGCGGCTAATAGCGGGCAGTTACAAGCTTATATCGAAGCAGGTGTTAAATTTAAAAGATGGTTAACAGCGAAAGACGAAAAAGTACGTGACAGTCATCGAGCTACTGACAAACAGACAGTTGGTATAACAGAAGATTTCACGACAGGTGCAGGTGCGAAATTACAATACCCCGGTGATCGTAGTAGTTCGGCCCCGGCGGGTGAGGTAATAAACTGTCGATGTACAGTATCGCCAATAGTCAAATAAGGAGTGATAATGGATATTCTAAAACGAACATTTAACAGTGAGATCAAAGGTATTGATGAAACGGCACGTACATTGACGGCGTATGTATCGACTAACGCTACAGACAGGATGGATGAAGTGCTTGAACCGAAAGGAGCTGATCTCAAGAATTTCAGGAAGAACCCTGTCGTGTTATTCGGTCATGATTATAATTCGCCACCGATCGGCAGGGCGCAATGGATCAAACGTGACGCTGTAGGGTTACTCTCTAAAGTCGAGTTTGCCAATACGGAATTTGCAAAGGAAATATTTAATCTCTATAAAGACGGTTTTATGAAAGCGTTTAGTGTAGGGTTCATTCCGCAAGAATGGGAAGATGGTGATGGTAAGAAAAAAGCCTCAAGGACATATACTAAATGGGAGTTACTTGAGTATAGTGCTGTACCCGTACCGGCTAATCCCGAAGCGTTAATGTTGGCTATGGAGAAGGGTATACTGAAAAGCGATACTGTTAAGAAGGCACTCGGACTTGAAGTTGAGTTCAAAGAGTTACCGGAAGATGAAAATCTCGAAGAACCTGTAGAAACTCAAAAAGCTGTAGATGAATTGATAGACGAAATGGAATTGTTAGAAAGCCGGCTCACATTAGCAGAAGCCGAAAACACGGAGTTGCGGGTAGCTTTATTTGAAGCTTACGCAACGCGAAAAAAACTCAAACAGTCGGGGATAGCAGACATTGATATCGCCCAAGTGGTAGGCGATACCGTTGTTGGAGCTATTAGACGAATGAGTGGTAAGATAAAATAAAGGAGAAAACAATGTTGACACAAGAAGAATTTGCAAAGTTACCTAAAGAACAACAGGAAGCTTTGCTAAAAAAGATGGAAGAAATCCAGAAATCGGACGCCGCCATCAAAGACGAAACTAAAAACCAGAAACAGCTCACTATGGAAGAGATGACTGAGATGGTTAATAGTGTAGTCGAGAAGCAGATCAAAAGCATGACCCCGGTAGACAAAAAACATTTCGCGTTTCCTGGGATTGGTGAAGTCGAAGACGGTAACGAACCCGAAGTTAAGTTTGCTAAGACCGCGAGATTTATGAAATCACTCATAAGAGGCGATGTCGCTACTACGAGAAAAATTAGCGAAGAAGCCCGCGTTAAAGCAAACCTTTCAGAAGGCACGGCCGGAAGTGGTGGGTTTCTTGTCCCGGATGAGTTCAAAGCCGAGATATTAAGGATTGCCGCTACTTATGGTGTTATCCGCAGAGAATGCCGGATCATACCGATGAAAAGTGACGTTATCTATATCCCTGCCGCTGGTTCTACCGAACAGTCAGCGATATGGACTAACGAAGCCGCACAGATTAAACAGACCAACCCGAACTTTAGACAAGTCGCGCTGACGATCAATAAGTTAGCCGCCTTGCCGAAAGTGACAACTGAACTCCTAGAAGACGCCGATATTAACATCGTCCAGTATCTTGCTGAACTTGTTGGTGAAGCGTTTGCGAAAGAGGAAGATAATCAAGGCTTCAACGGTACCGGCTCGCCGTTCACAGGTGCGTTGGCCGCTACTGGTGTACCGACTTATCCTCATGTTGGCGGTACGGGTTTCATCTGTTTGTCGTATCAGGACATTGTCAAAGCTACAGGTGAGTTATACGATTCCGCCTTGTCGAACGCTAAGTTTTATTTCCACAGGTCGATGATCGCTCACATCCGTAGTTTGATAACGACTGCTGGCGCGCCTATCTTCCCGGCAACCGCTGGGATGGTAGCAGGTTATTCGCTCGTATCTGCTGAGAAGTTACCCTCGACAGGTGCGGCAACAGCGGCGACAGACGCGACAAAATACGCTATCTTTGGCGATCTCCGTAAGGGTATGGCTATGGGACAGCGCGGTGCGATAAGTATGAAGATATCGGATCAGGCTACAGTCGATTCGGATAACTTGTTTGAAAAAGACATGGCGGCTCTCCGCATGATTGAGAGAGTAAGTATCGGTGTGATACTGCCTAGTGCGTTTCTCTGTATAGCATCATAAGGGGGTGACGATATGAGACTAACATCTGATGAATTTCAGGTAGTAAACGGTTTTATCGGCACACTCTTTGGTACTGGTGCAACAGCGGCCACAGCTCACGGACTACCGATAGACACGATGGGATTTAACGATGTCATGGTGTTTTGTTCTTCTGGTATGGTCACGGGTACTGGTGGCGCGGCAGTTGATACGGTATTCGAGTTGCAGGAAAGTGCCACGATAAACGGTACTGCTGCTGCGTGGACTGATATTGATAACGGTGCGGTAAATGGTACGGCTAAAGTAACATTATCGACAGTTATCGGAACGACTAATATCGTTGCACAAAGCAAAATGTACGAACGTCTTGATGATACTAATCGTAAACGATACATCCGTTTGAAAGCGTCAGTTTACTCAACCGTACCTGGTATGGCAACTATGAGTGCTGTCGTAGTGTTAGGTAATCCGCAAGACACGCTTTACATTAACCAACCTGATGGAGTGGCCGCGACAGGCACTTACGCGGGTAATGGTTTCTGGCTAGGTGACTTGTACACCACGTTTAGCTTTAACAGCTAAATAAACTCTGAGGGGGCGAGGTTTCGGCTTCGCCCCTTCAAGGGGTAGATATGTTTAAGTGGTTAAATAGAAAAATGAACAGTGACGATAAGAAGGTACGGTGTAAAGATGCTGATAGGAACGGGAGATGTCAGAACTTGGCTAGCGTTGCCAGACGAAGACACAAGACCAAACGAGAAGATAAGTAGTCTCATAAAGGCCGTCCAAGAATTTTGCGATAATTATACAGGCAGGAAACTCGAAGCCGCTACCTACGGATCAACTGCTAATGAGAGTATCAATCTCATAGATGGTACAGGTAAATCGTGGGTATATGTACCCAATCCTCCCATAAGCATGATAAGTAGCGTAAGTGTCGATTCTGATAGAGGTTTTGGGGCAGGGACACTTGTCCCGACAGGTGATGTATATTTCTATCCTAAAAGCGGCAAGATCGTGTCAGAGGGTGGTTCTTTCATAAGCGGGCATAGGAATGTCAACATACACTACAATGGGGGTTACGCGCCCGTGAAGGGGGGTACACACGACAATGCGGTAAGCACCTACCCCATACCCTACGATTTACAGCAAACGATGGTAGAGATGGTATCGCAATCCATGAAAGAAGGCGTCACTATGATACATAGTGTAGAGAGTGAAGATAAACCAACTTTTGTGCAGATGCTTACACAAAACAGCTTCTGGCGCAATACTCTTAACAGATACAAGATGTATGTTGTCGGGTTAGATGCAAGGGAAGAATAATGTCAGATATTGGTATAGTATTCCGGGGATTAGACAAAATTGAGAAACGGTTAGGCAAAGCGGTCTCAACTAGTGTTATCAAATCCAGTTTAAAACTCGGTGCGATTAAACTATCTGGTTGGACTAAAGAGAACCGTCTTACCGGGCCAAGACCGAAATATCTTGGTGTTAAAACAGGCAGGTTAAGAGCGTCTATAACGGTAGGTAAAGTAGTTAAACGCGGGACTGAATGGTTAACTACCATAGGCACAAATGTTATATACGCAAGGACGCATGAGTTTGGGTCAGAGAAAAGGAACATTCCAGCAAGACCATTTTTAAGACCGACAATAGAAGATAAGAATAACAGACGCGAGGTACTCAACATCTTTTTAACTAATATCAACGCGGCGTTACGAGGTTAATATGTTAGCAGGGACGGTATATAATACGATAGTAGATACACTCACAGCGAATAGTACATTAGCTGGCTACATCAAGTATGTATTTAAAGGGTTGCGAAATGAGATCGAGCCTGACACAATGCCGTGTATTGTAGTCGAGCCGGCAAACAATAACGAAGTAGAACTCGACATGAACGTTTGTAAGAAGATATGGCTTACACTTGATGTTATAGCGTATTCATATTGTCCTGCGGATAATGATAGCACTATAGTCGGGCAGTACGGGTATAAAGGCATACTCGATCTTGAACAAGACATTAAAGCGTGTTTACAATCCAGTAACACTTTAGGCGATACGGTGATAGATATACAGTTTGAACCAACAGTATTCGAGTACCAACAATTTCCTGTACGGGGCATGATGATACCAGTACGGGTGCTTTACGAACAAGAAAACAGTATTTAATATAGGGGATGGGAGATTTGAATAATACAAGGAAAGAATAATGCAGACAGGAAGATTAGATGTTGAGGGCAATGTGTATGTGGTGGTGCAGGTGCCGGCGATATTGGGGGCATGTGGGAACTTGCGGAGAACACGACTTATATTATATGGTTTCAATCTATCGTAGCGGGAACTTTCAATCTATCATTAAATTTAACTGAACATGTAGCGACATAAAAAAGGAGTAAATAATGTTAACGAGAAAAACTGTTATATTAGCTAAACGCGAGACAACTTATGGTACAGACCCGGCGATGACAGGGACTGATGGGTTGCTCGCTTGGGATGTAGAAATCGATATTAAAGGTGAAGTGTTAAAACGTGATGTGATGCGAGATACTTTGACACAATTACCGCACGTTATCGGTATGAAAGACGTAACGTTGACGTTCAAGACAGAGTTGAAAGGGAGGCTTGTCGGGACGGGTGTAGTGCCGGAAATAGACCCGTTGTTACACGCTTGCGCGTTCTCGACAGCTGCCATAGTGGGCACGAGTACGGTATACACACCTGTAAGCGAAGAAACATCTATCGGTAGCACATCGTTGAAGGTGTATAAAGACGGCAACCTGCACAAGATAACCGGTTCAAGGGGCACGTTCAAGATTAACCTGGAAGCCGGGCAGTACGGTGTATGTGAATGGGAATTTAGTGGTAAATATAACGCTATTGCCGCATCTACTATCCCTAACATATCCGGATTAGGTACGGAGAAACCTCCTATCGTATATAACGCCAGTTTCAATATCGGCGGGTTCTCGCCGGTATGTACACGCGCAAGTATAGATTGCGGTAACAATGTTGTACAGAGAGCAAGTCTAAACGCGAGTTATGGTGTCGCCGGATATAGGATAACAGGTCGTGAACCCAAATTAGAGTTTGACGCTGACGCTGTTGTGGAAAGCTCGAACCCGTTTTGGGGTGATTGGTCCGGTGACGTTGTTGATACGTTCGGTGTATATCTCGGAGTATCCGCAGGTAACAAAATCAATATAACTGGGATATTCCAGTATGAAACAAATAAATACGGCGATAATGACGGGGTAAGCACCTACGAATGTGTCGCGGCATTGTGTGGTAGCAACAACGATTCAGAAAATGACGAACTGACATTAACGTTCGCCTAAACAAAGGAGTGACATGATTTCTGGTATTGACCTGACAGCGACAGTAGATTACACGTTAAAAGACGACAAGAAAGACCCGACTATCTGGAAACTCGGTATGTTACCGAGTTCTGTAATGGCGAAACTCGCTAACGACTCACAGAAAGGCGATCACATTATGCAGATGATCGTTGTAGTTAAGATGGGTCTTGTTGGTTGGGAGAACTTTAAGATAGCCGGGAAAGACGTTGTCTATGCTAAAGACGAGAAAGGTATCACACAAGAAGTTGTCGATAGCATACCATTAAGCGCGATAATCGAGATCGGAACTGAAATATTGAAAATCAATCAACTCACAGGTGATGAACAAAAAAACTGATACTGGCGATCCACATCCTGCAAATGGGGATGGATTGCCAAACCTGTGATGATGTATTAAAGAAAGAAAGGGGGTGTGCCGGTAAGAGTTTAGCGCCACATTATATCGGCGATGAAACTTACTGGAGATGCCCCCTTAAAATAATAAGCGGTATAAGTTACGAGTATATAAGGGCTTACGCGTTCTATAAGAAAGGTGTAATGCCGAATAACGGTGGATGGTTTCAAGAGAGCGATAAGTATTTAGCGGCTATGTCTATTATTGAAAGCGAGATCACGAAGATAGAACAAGCTGAACTTAAAAAGGCAAAACATGGCAAAAAGCGCAGTAACAGAACTTGAGATCCTGTTATCATTAAAGGACACGGCCAGTAAGAAACTCCGTGCGACCTTTCACGGTGTCAATAAAGAAGTAACCACAAGCACAAGCAAGATCAAGTCACTAGGCACTAAACTCCGGGCGCATTGGATAGGTATTGCCGCCGCTGTTGCTGGTGCTATTGCCGCCATGCGTGGTGTAGCCTCGGCAGTAACCGTGTTTGCTAACTTTGAAAAAGGTCTTGCCAATATATCTGTTCTGCTTGGTGAAAACAGAAATCAAATAGTTCAATTTGAAAAAGAAGTAGAAAAACTATCTGTCACCTTTGGTATAGCCACAGACTCACTACTCAAATCAGCATTTGATATACAATCCGCTGTTGGTAACGTAGGTAAATCACTTAAAATCCTTGATGCTGGTACGAAACTTGCTGTAGCTGGTGGTTCTGATGTAGCCACTACCACTAAAGGTCTTGTCACCATAATGGAAAGTTATGGACATGAACTCGCCAACGCCGCTGATGCTTCCGACTTACTATTTATAGCACAGGTTAGGGCAAGAGCTACCATAGGAGAACTATCAGAAGCGTCGGGATCGTTTCTTCCATTAGCATCTAAACTTGGACTTGGTGTTGAAGATGTTATGGCGGCGTTTTCCAAGATGACAGTTGTCTTGGGTAACGTAAGTGAAAGTTCTACGGCCATGACAGGTATACTCAACGGTATGATTAAACCCACCAAAGAGTTAAAGGCCGCTGTTCAGGAATGGTTTGGCATGAGTGTTCAGCAAGCCGTTCAACAGGGTAAGTTCCTTGACATAATGGAACGGTTAGGTGAGGTATCGGAAGAAGAAATAGGTCGCATGATACCCCGGATTAGAGGATTAAAAGGATTACTCGCCGTATCGCAAGACATAACGACAGTACGCGAACAGGCATTAGAGTATGCTGGAAGGGCGGGGATAGTAGAAACCAATCTCGCAGTTCAGATGGAAACTACAGCGAAGAAGCTGGATGTACTTGGAGAATCATGGCACGAATTAAACCGTACAGCAGGTGAGTTCATAGCTAAAGAAACACCTACCATAGCTTTCCTGCAAGGCATGATAGGAGTTATAAATAATCTCGGTGATACCACAAAAGAAACAATGCGAGATATAGTAGACGCGGCGTTTGCTGATATGGATAAACTCCGCGCTGATACCGGTGTACCAGAAACAACGGGTGGCGGCGAGGGTGTAGAAACAGATACCGGAGTAAGTGATGTGTGGACAATCCGCATACAACAAGCTATTGAAGGTACAGAACTGATTAAACAAATAGAGACTGCCGCACTTGATTGGAAGAAGAATATAACATTAGCAGACGCGGCATTTCTAATACAGAACGAAATATCCAAGAACGATATATTGATGCAACTTGCAGAAACCACACAAGCACAGAAAGAGAAGTTGGCTGTAAGGAATAGAAGTCTTGCACTTGCACAAGCTAATCTTGAAAAGAAATTAGCACTTCAAAGAATGCAACAATACGCTACATCAACAACAGCCATGCTTGGTGCAATGGCGACTTATTTTCAAACGGCACAAGGTGAAAGCAAGAAGTACGCCAGTGTAATAGCCGGAATAAGAATAGCCGAAGCTGTAATAAATACAGCCGTTGCCGTAACTAACGCACTTACAACTCAACCGTTCTTCCCTGTCGGTATAGCGATGGCGGCGATGGCGGCTACAATGGGTGCTTTTCAGATCGCTACTATCGCCTCACAGGGCTTTGCTAAAGGTACAGATAGCGTACCGTCAATGTTGACACCGGGCGAGATGGTAGTACCGAGAGACTTCGCGTCTGCCGTTAGGTCGGGTGACATAACCATAGGTGGTGAGGGCGGAGGAAGAAACGTTGAAGTTAATATAGACACAGCCAATTTCAGTAACGACTCTGATTTAGACGAGATATTTACCGAGTTATCAGATATGCTAGATGAACGTAGGAGATCAAGAATATAATGACGAATTTCAAGATAAACATAGGTAGCTGGCAGACTTACAGAGCAGATGGTAGTCTTGATTTACCGAGTAGCACCAGACACGAAGCGGCATGGACAAAGACACTTACGGAAGCGTACAACCTCGATTATACCGTAGCCGATCAGACACCGTTACTGCCGAACAACTGGTATTGGGATATATATTATTGTGCCGCACTTGGGACTGCTCCGACAACAGTAGGAACAGCACCGGGAGTGACTAATTCGACATGGATAACCGCCTCTGCTGGAACATGGTCAACCTCACTTGATGCAGACACAGATTGTTATAATGGGTATAGATTATCTGTTTTAAGCCCAACAACTGTTAATAATAGAATTTATTTTAAACATGATTTTGCGGGTTGTGACTGGTATGATAATATAAATAATGCAACTGGATGGACAGTTTTATGGCGATGCAAAAATATTTCATGTGGAACAACAAGTGGACAAAGACTGTATTTCGAAGATGGGACATATTATTCCGAATTAGTTATGTTGGCTGGTTCTGTTTCTTGGGAATCAGCATCATATAATATGGACACGACTGACGATTATCACACATATAAGGCTGTTGTTGTTGGAACGGGTCGTATACTATATGTTGATGATGTTGAAGTTATAAACACAACTGGCTCAACTGGTTCAGGCACAAAAAGGATTATGTTTGGTGATCCGTCACTTACTGTTAATATTGGTGGAGAAACGTATTGGGATTTCTTCACTTACTATACCGGGGCTGAACCGACATTGTTAGGTACAGATGACAGATTTGTAATTGCGAATACTTATGGGGATAATTTACCGATACTTACCGGCACAACACTTGATATAAGTGCCGCTGTAACTGGTACGAGAAGTGTTTTTTATGTCCAAAACGTAGCTGGACAAAGATTTTTTGATGATATATCCAATGCAGAAGGATATGTTATAAATGCTAATCCGCATATCAAATCAACAGGTGCAGGTGGTGGGCAAGTAATAGATTGTTATGACGGAGTATATCATTGGCAAGCGGAGTTGAAAGGTAATTACGTTTCAGTTGATGCGGCATATATCGCGGAAGCAACATCAACTTGTGGCGCGGCGTTCTTCACAGATTACCACGATTTGAAGGCAGTTGTTTTAGGCACTTCTTTAAAGGTTTATGTAGATAATATTTTGGGGCTTGATTTGACTTTGGATGCGTCAAGCGCGACAAAATCATTATCTTTTGGCGATGTAGCAGGAACGGCTAATCAAGGTGGTCAAACTTACTGGAATTATTTTAAAGCTAAGACTTTCCGTGAAGCTTTTGCGGGTGTTGTCGCAACCACATCAACATCAGTTGAAAGCGGGTATTGTTTGGATATAGATACGGTATCCGGTACTGCGCCGACTGACGCTTTATATTACGCCCACGATTCCGGCACAGCGCCCTTCTTTGTAAATGTGGACAATACAAGGGGTTACACGATAGAGGCACAGGTTAAGGTTATAGATGGTGGTTCTACTTGTTCGCAATCCATCAGGGTACAAGACGATAGTTATGATTTCAGGGTATGGTTACTTGATGATAGAATAAGTGTCAACGCCGCTTACATAGCAGAAGCCACACAAGAATACGTTATGGACACTACAACAGATTTCCATAAATACAGGTTCACGGTCAAGGGTACAGCATTAACAGTTTATGTTGACGGTGTTCCTCGCATTACCGGTACATTAGATTTAGCGTCTACTACACAGGGTGTACGGTTTGGCGATGGTTCAACTTCGATTAACCGTGGTGGTAGATGTTTCTGGGGATATATTCGTTACCGTACTGACGGTGCGTTCGCACCTAACGAATCCGTTGATGACGGTTGGGTATACTCTAATTTCGATATAACAGATAAACGCCGGTTATCTACTAGCGAGATTATCAGGTCGAGTAACGCTATTATTCCGGCGGGTAAGATGAATCCTGCTAAAATCAAAGTTAAAGGCACTATTTCAGGTGGTAACTGGGCGGGTTTAAGATCGGTTGTCAGGCGACTTAAACGTATGTTAAACCTCGGCACACAAAAAATATACATAGACGATACACATTACATAGAAGGTGTGCATACAGGTTTGACATACCGCCCGGTCACCCAAGATTACGCAGAGTTCACGGCTAATTTCGATTGTCGTTCACCGTTTTGGAAACAGGAATGGGCGAGTTATTTCTCAACATCGCCCGTACACGCGCAGACGTTCTACATAACTAACGATAGCGATGTCGAAGTGCCGTGTAAAATAGTGATGACCGGTCCGGCAGGTACGTCAGCAACTAACTTTTTATTTGAGAACGTGACACTCGAACAGAAATATAAATACGTTGGCACACTCGCGCAAACCTCTGAACTCATTATAGATAAAGGGTTTCAGAACTATAACGAATATGCTGTTAAGATCGGTACAGGGAGTGTGTTTAGTAGTTTTGAGGGCGATCTCATAACACTCCAGCCAGGACTTAACGCGTTGGTATATGGTTCGGGTGAAGGCGGGGTAATAGGCACGATAGAATTGTACTGGCGCATGGAGACTCATATATGATACCTAAACAATATTCTGTTCTATTAAAAGACAATACAGGTAATCTCATATCTAACATCGAGAATAAGATCACCAGCCTGTCGTGGGAATGGAACAGGATAGGTGGTTGTGGTGCGTGCAATATGCGTATAGATGAAGAATGGGACGCGGTATTAGTATCGAGTTTCGCGGAAGATTATGGGGTAGAGGTATATCTTCCGACACTTAACGGCACAGCGGAGTTATGGTATTCCGGGTATATAGATAAAGTCAAACCTAACGTTACCGGAACAGAAGAAACTGTAGACGTGTTGTGTCTAGGATATATCAACCAACTTAAACGTGTCACTATAAAAGATAAGACATATCTCGGTATTGAAATATCGAATGCCGTTAAAGATATTGCAGAGGTATATTCGACAGGTATCACGTCAGTTACTTCGACAGCCGCAGACTACGATGATACAGGGTTTTCAGCAGATAGATTATACTTTAACGAATCAGCTTATGATTGTATCAAGAAACTTGCTAATATAGCCGGTAAACGTGAGTACGGTGTCAGGGCAGATAAGAGTTTATTTTTCAAGGCTAGAGACAACACCGCCACACGTCAATATAATATCACAGAAGATTTCGTATCGTTCAAACCGGTCAGAGATTATAATCCCATCATCACTAAAATATATCTTGAAGGTGGCGAAAATTATACCGCTACATTTTCGGTCACAAATCGCATCACTACACGCGAAACAATCGTGTCTAATAGTTCCGTCGTCACGCAAAGTGTAGGTCAGCAATTCGCAAGGATGTGGTTAAAAGAACATGGCCGGATCAGACGCAGTTACACCGCTAAGATGGTAGACCAGCAAGAACGTATCGAATCGACCGTGCCGTTAGGTATGGCCAACGTCAATATTGCGACTGGGATACGCAACAAATACGATATAACGGCTAACCTCTATGACGGTGGTACTAAATATGACGGCGGTACTGAAAGCTATCAGATAGAACGAATTAACTATATGCTGACTGACACAGGTGTAAATGTAACGATTAACTTCGGGCCGCTACCACCAAGCATGGCCGAGGAAATGGACAGGCTCGAATACGAACTCACTAATCAAAGGAACATATAATGGCTAATTTTCCCGAAACACTTGATGTATGGGTTGACAAAACAGGCGCAGATTTTGTCGCGTCTACCGATCCGAATACACTTGGCGATATAGTTGAAGCTACCGAAGGGCTTATCGGTGCATTAGGTAAACCACAAAGCTGGTCTGCTACATTGGTGACATTATTGCGTAAATATAAAAGCGGGATGTTACCTATAATAAGTAGTGATGTACCTGTTGTCAAAGCTGGTGAATGTGTACTTGAAAATACAGACGGTACAAAATGGTGCTTTAGGCGCAATCCAAGTGATGTGACATTAGGGAGTGCTAATATAGACGCGGGTACACTTATAGCCACGACATATCATATATACGCTACCGGCGCGACAGCGGCCACGACAACGCCCCTGGTATATTCAACTGACGCCATAGCACCCTCAGCGGCGTATATCGGCACAGCACCATATCGTAAAATAGGCTATTTCATTAACACGGCTGTAGGTTCTTTATCAGCGACTCATGCGGGATCAAATACTGGTGGGAGAGTAGTGGGTATTTATAATTATACAGCCTCACTCTTAAGCACAGGTTCGACCGTAATGCCAGCAGATGATACTATACCTCAAAATAACGAAGGTGACGAGTATATGACACTTAAAATTACACCAACAAGCACGACAAATAAACTTAAGATTGATGTTGTATGTAATGGTGGGTCAGGCTCATCTGGCGCGAATTTTAGTGTAGCTTTATTTCAAGATTCTACAGCATCGGCTTTAGCGGCTGTTTATCAAGGTGCGTCTGGCGGTCAAACTGGTGTATTCACACATTATATGGAAGCTGGAACAATATCCGAAACAACTTTTAAGGTTAGAGCGGGTTGTGACGCTGCTGGTACATTTACTTTTAATGGTTTAAGCGGTAGTCAGGTGTTTGGTGGTGTAAATTCTTCAAGTATAACAATAACCGAGATCGAAAACTAAAGGATAATAATGACACTCAACGGCAACACTAAATATTTTATGATAGGTATACCGCTAATACTTTCACTTGTAGGCTACATAGTCGCAAACGACCAATTAAGCCGTACCCGTGATGGACTCTTACAAAAAGAAATCACCCGTGTAGAGATCGCGCAGACACAACAGTACGGTTCAATACAGACTTCTTTAATGCGCATTGAAACAAGGTTAGGTATAGATGAATAAACGAGAATACTTGCACAGTATCAGTCGCATAGTAGATAGGTTATTACAGGCTGAAAAAGACGTTGAACGGATCGAACGTAATTGTAAAGACCTTAAAGATGATATAGGGAAAACACGTTCTGCCATAGAAAGTTTCATGAATGACCAGCTAAAGGAGACACCATGAATCCAGTATTTAGTTTCCTGACAGGATCGTTTCTTAAGCTTTTTGTCAGTTCTGTTGGCAAGATGATAGAGATGAAACGTCAAAAAGATTTGATAATGATGCGTGCGCCAATAGACAAAATCAAAGCGTTACAAGGAGGCGAAGATACGTTATCAAAATGGGGTAAAGTAACACGCAGGATATTAGCATTCACGCTTGTAGGAACATTTTGCGCAGTAGTATTGTATCATATCATTTGGCAACCAGATCAGACTTATACGGTAATGATAGATAAAAGCCCATCAGTATTATTCGGCTGGATATTCGGCACGATAGATAAAGCCACACTTGAGATTTCCGCTGGATCACTTTTATGGAATTTCGAAAATATCGTATCGCTTATTGCAGGGTTTTATTTCACCAAGATTTCAAAAGGTGGATAATTCAACTGAATGATTGCCTAAACCTCTAATCCTAAAATAAAAACAGCACAATAATTATTTTCTTGCATTTGCTTGCATTTCTTTCAGAGTGTGGTATACTCTATCCAACTGAGGAGGTGAGATATGCGATACGTTATTATGGCGCTTTTGTTTGTAGCGGCGTCCGGGATATATCAACTCGGCTATAACGCCGGGTGGGACGCTAACGAGAAAACGCTTGTAAACGCATGGATCAAATATTACGATGTTGATAAGAAAGGGACGTATTGGGATAACAAGAAGGAGGTGGAATAAATGATAACAGTATCGTTACGGATTGAAGGTGAGCTTGAGGAGAAGTTTATCAAACTTACTGAGAAGTGTAGATGGTCAAAAGCCAAGTTGGCATTGATCGCGGTTGAACAGTTCATAAAATGTGAGGAGAAAAATGAACATAAAAGATGAAGCGATCAGGTTGACTAAAGTGTTAGACGCGCAGATAAAGATAAATAATGCGTTAAAGGACGGGTTAAAAGAAAAACCGAAACCGAAACCTAAAAAGAAAGAAAAAGACGAGCCGAGTTATTGGGAAGACGCTATGTTATAAGGAGGAGTCATGATCTGGTGTAAACTATGTCAGAGATGGATAGATTTAACTGAACTTGAATCAAGTAAATTAGGCGCGTGTTGTCCTCGTTGCGGCAACACTATTGAAGAACCAATGCACACGTCACAACATTGAGGAGAGATAATGAACACTAAAAGAAACATTGTGGGCCGGATCACAGAGATCAAGGCGATGACACAACCGCACGGCATGAGGTACACCATAACCGATATGAAGACACAAAAAACATTAACAGTATCGGTATGGCAAGCGGCAAAGAACATGGTTCCGTTCAATCTTATTATGGGGCAGACGTATGTATTCCCTGTAGAGTCAGAACCGTATGTCAGTAAAAGGAACGGTAAAGAGTATATAGGGCATACCGCTTTCTTTTCGACAATAGAGCCGATAGATTTGAGTAAAGAAGACCTACCCATCGACACGATCTTGGTAGACGGCATGACAGTAGAAACGCCATTTGAAGCCCCTGGAGGGGTCGTAGCGGCGTCAACGCAAAAAGTGGCCCCTGTGGTCGATTGGGACGCTAAAGAGCGCAGACAGCTACGTGGGTGGGCTAGAAAGGACGCTATAGAACATGTCTGGCGTGGTCAAGCCGCCGGGTACTATCCTGACCTAACGATGGATTTACTTTTCATGGAAGTACAGAAATATACTGATTTCTTTTTAGACGATGCTTACGGTGTAGATGTCACGTTCGATCGCATCAACCAACCTGACAAGCCGGAAGCGGCAAAGCCGGAAGAGACAGAGCCGGAAACGTGGGAAGACCCGCGGATCAAAATGGACGATGTGTTTCAAGGCACACAGGAGGCGTCATGACTCAAGAGAAAAGTATAGTATACATAACCGTCCTTAAATGGATGCAAGATAATTGTTATGGGATAGATAATATCAAAAAGAAAGATAGTATCCACGCTCATTTATTTCACGATCATAGTATAGATATTAGTGAACGGTTGTTACGTAGTATCTTATCGAAATTGCGCCATGAAGGTCATGTCGGATCGTTAAGCTCTGAACCTGCCGGATACTGGTTCATCCCGTTACACACTAAAGATAGGCGTGAGATCAACGCCGTGTTACGATCTATCGCAGAAGAAGAATCCAGGGCGTTAAAACAGCTTACTGGGTTGAAACCGCGCAAAGATAAATATCTACATAAACTTGAAGAAGCTGATGGAGTACAATGTTCATTCAAGCAATTTGATGAATAATTTGCTTTTTGGATGGTTATTGTGTATACTTGCATCATGACGAAATGGCTACTCAACAATGAAAAAATACAAACAAACAAAAACTATCTCTGAGCCTCTGGTACGTCCAGTCTGCGCATCTGCGCGCTTGTTGGGTAGCCCGTGCTACGCTCAGAGGTTTATTTTATAGGGGACAATTATGCCATATCAAGATAAGCAGAAACAAGAGGTGTGCTATCGCTAAAAGATTTATTGATAGCCGTAAATATAGTGATCCTTGGTTTAGAAAACTAAACCCCAAGTATAAACTTATATGGGACTATCTTTTATGTGTATGTGACCATGCAGGTATATATAAGGTTGATGTAGAGGTAGCTTCGTTTTGTATAGGATTTGAATATACAACAGATGAAGTAATTAAAACTTTCGGTGAAAGAATACACGTTATATCAGATGAAAAGTGGTTCATTCCAAAGTTTTTTACATTTCAATATGGAGAAAACAATAATAGCAAAGCTTGTTTGTCTGCTTTAAATCTAGTAAAAAAAGAGGGTGTTAGTGAACTCTTACCTAACTGTTACCAAACAGTTAAGAACAAGAACAAGAACAAGAACAAGAACAAGAACA
>Ga0180007_10002647_pt1 | contig 20994 bp, 19 predicted proteins | sample MM_PC_MetaG_FD_121122 | JGI IMG/M metagenome (GOLD analysis project Ga0180007, IMG submission 121122) | Groundwater microbial communities from the Aspo Hard Rock Laboratory (HRL) deep subsurface site, Sweden - MM_PC_MetaG | ecosystem: Environmental > Aquatic > Deep subsurface > Groundwater... | reverse complement strand
TTGGATTTTTGGGTGGAAAGTGTATCGGGGACAACTCCAAACAGAACCGCCATAATCTGGGTGGAGGTAGCAGATAGTTTGGAATCAAATGCCGATATATATTGTTATTACAACAACGATGGAGCCAGCAATTTGAGTGATGGAGATAATACTTTTATTCTTTTTGATGATTTTGATGGAGATAGTTTGGATGGCACGAAATGGAATCAACAAAACTCAGCAAGCGGATCAACTTCCTTCGCCAGTTCACAGATAACTTTTACTAATGTTGGATCCAGTGATTATGTCTGGATAGATTCGGCAAGTACTTACGCTTATCCGGTATGGTCAGAAACCAAAGTGGATTCATTTAATGGTGGCGGAGCTACCTATAGGATGGGGCATACTACAGGAGTAACTCCAAAGGTCGGTGGAAATATGTACAACTCATATTCAGCCGATGCTATAGATACACGCTATAGAATTGTAGGAGATAGTTTTGGTAGTGGCTGGGAGGTTACAACCGGATCTGCGGGCGGCGACACAAGCGGAATCTGGTCATTTGCCTGGTCAGCTACAGGAGCACAAAAATTCTTGGTCAATTATGTATTAAAACTATCTGGTGCTAATTCAGTGAATAGCATCGCAAATTATTATATGTATTTAGGAAATGCCGCTGCAACTGAAGCAGGATCTTCTGTTGTGGACTGGGCCCGTATTCGCAAATATGCCTCAACAGAACCAAGTTTTAATACTGTCGGATCTGAAGAAGACTCTGATTCTACGGCTCCAACCGTTACATTTAGCCCTCTTAATGGAGCAACGGGAGTTAGCGCAGATTCCAATATTACAATTACCTTCAACGAGGCGGTTCGCAATACAGATGACTCAGCTCTGACAGACGAAAATGTAGACAGTCTGACCACTCTCAAAGCAACCAATTCCGAAGGAGCAGACATTGCCTTTGATGCAACTATTAATGAAGGGAAAACTATTATTACAATCAATCCAACAAGCAATTTTTCAAGTGAGCAAGTAGTGTATGTCGCGATTGGTGCCACCGTTGAAGACTCATCTAATAATGCTATTACTGCTTCAAATGCTATTTTTACCATCGCTGATATAGCCGCTCCAATAGCCACACTTTCTCCCATAGACGACACAAGCTCAGTTGGCACAACGGCAAATTTAATCATGAGTTTTAATGAAGCTGTAGATGCTGAAACTGGAGGAACAATTACGCTCAAAAAGACATCAGACGATTCCACAGTAGAAACATTTACAATCCCTTCTGACAATGTCACAGGGACAGGAACATCAACAATCACAATCGACCCCACAGCAGATTTTGATGAACAAGTAGAATATTATGTACAAGTGAGTACAGACGCCTTCGACGATGCCGCATCAAACAGCTATGCCGGAATAACAGATACAACAACTTGGAGTTTTACAACCGCCGACGAAACCGCCCCCACAGCAACCTTCTCACCCCTAGACGATGCGACAGATATCGCCATAGATGCAAACTTAGTGATGACATTCTCAGAGGGGGTAGATATTGAAAGCGGCAACATCACCATAAAAACCGGCGACACAACAATCGAAACAATCGCCGTCACCTCAGCCCAAGTCACCAGCACTGGCACAACCACAATCACAATCGACCCCGCCTACAACTTCGCCTACTCCACCGCCTACAACATCCAAATAGATGCCACCGCCTTTGACGACAGCATTGGCAACAGCTTCGCCGGCATCAGCGACTCCACCACCTGGAATTTTACAACAGAAGCCGCCCCACTTGTTGGCGGCACAGTTTTTATTCCTGGAAGAAGCTCCAAAAAACCAAAAACCAGCACAAAAAAAAACACTACCACAACAACGCCTTCAACGCCCCAAACAAGCACCATCACGGTAGAAGCCCCACCCTTCCCCGATGTTGCCATTTCGCACAAGAGCGCTCAAGCAATCACCACCCTAAAGAATCTCAATGCGATTTCCGGCTATTCCGATGGAGAATTCAAGCCCAGCGCCACAATAAATCGCGCCGAATTAGTGAAGATCACGGTCCTAATGTCCGGCGTGGTCCCTTCCGTGCAGGTCTTTAAGGATTGCTTCCCCGATGTTACTACCGAGTGGTACGCCCCCTATATTTGCTACGCCAAGAAGATGGGATGGGTCGACGGCTACTCGGACGGCAAATTCCGCCCCGAGCAACTAATCAGTAATGCCGAATTGCTAAAAGTTATCATGAAAGCCAGAGGCCTGGATATTTTCGATCACCACGAAGACACCCCAGCCGCCTGGTACCAAGACTTCATCCTCAAAGCCAAAGATCTCGGCCTTTTTGGCGAAGACGACAAAGACTTCGACCCAGAAAAGTTGGTAGAAAGAGCCCTAGCCTGCGATTATATTTATGGAGTGTTGGGGGAGTGAAGGAGAAAAAGCGCTAAAAAATCCACGAGCGAACCTGCGAGTGACTTTCCAAGCTTTTTCAGCATTTCCCTACTCGTGCTAATATCAAACTATCAACATAAGCAAATTAAATTATCAAAAAAATGCCCCACTGCGCCTACCTAGCCCGTTGTAATGACAACTCCCTCTACGCCGGCTACACCACCGATCTCCAAGCCCGCGAAGCCGCACACAACCAAGGCAAAGGCGCTCGTTACACTCGCGCCCGCAGACCGGTAAAAATTGTCTATTTCGAGACCTTCCCCAGCAAGCAAGAAGCCATGCGTCGCGAATACCAATTCAAACAGCTCAGCAAAAAAGAGAGGGAGGAATTGGTGGCCAAGGCCACCCCGGTTCACAAACCGTAAATTTCCTCGTAAATCTGTCACAGCCTCAAAAAAATCCCCGGGAATTTTGCCTCAAAAATCCGCAGCAAAAAGCCATAATCTAAAAAATCCCACCCCCTGCCCCCACTCAGCCCTCATTTACAAAAACCAGCAATAATGTTATAATATAAGAGTTAAATCTTAAACCTCTCTCATGTCACACCAAAACAAAACAGCTGCTCACGCTCACCGAAACGGTCAACCTTACGAAGCTCGCCCAAAAACGCGCATTCACGATTCAGCTCCAATTGAAAAAGCTCATCTAGCCGCTCATGTTCAGCAAGATGAGGACGAACAAAACGAGAGGTTCAGGAATCATCACGCCGCATAGTTCGCAATCCTTTTACTTAGCCTTTTTAACCGTAACTTTTTTCGCTGGTGCCTTCTTGGCCGCTACCTTCTTCACAGCCTTTTTAGCCACAGCTTTCTTAGCCACCACCTTCTTTGCCGCCCCTTTTGCAACAGCTTTTTTCACAACCACCTTCTTCACAGCCTTTTTAGCCACAGCTTTCTTAGCCACCACCTTCTTTGCCGCCCCCTTTTTCACAGGCTTTGCCTCAATTTCTTTTTCTACACTAGCTCTATCTTCAATTCTCTTGGCTCTTCTTGCAAGCTTTCTGGCTTTCTTGGCCGCCTTTCTCTCAGCCTCTTCCTCCTCACTCAGACCTCTGGCATCTTCTTTTGTTGGTTTCATCACAGTAATTTCTTTTACAGAATCTTTGCGTTGTAGCAGATACAAAATTTTATCGAGTTTTGCCAAAATCTCATCATGACTATCCTCAGATTTCGGAGCTCTATCCCGTTTAGGCTCAAAAGATTTTTTCCCGCCGCGTTCATAACTATCTCCTTTAGTAAAACAATCACTACAAAAAACCGGCTTACCGCTACTCGGTCTGAAAGGAACTTCACAACTTCTTCCACAATCCGCACATGTGGCTCTATGCATCTCAGTTCGAGAGCCGCTATCTCGAGAATCTCGTCGTGGCGCAAAATCTCGTCGTGGCGCAAAATCCCTCCTTGGTGCATCATCCCTTCTGAAACAATCGCTACACAAAACGGGTTTTCCACCACTCGGTTTGAAAGGAACCTCGCAACTTCTTCCGCAATCCGAGCAAGTTGCTCTAAACATTTGTCGATCTTCTCTATTATCCCTACCTCCACCACCTCTATTTGAATCACCTCGATTAAAATTTCTCATAAATATTTTGATAATTAATACTGACAAGCACGACTTTATGCTTATTTCTGCTTAAACACAAGGGCAAATTGCCAAACCAGCCTCATCACCAAAAAGTAAAAAAAACAAAATTTTTGAATTTTTTACTTTTCGCACCACAACCTACCCTTCCCACACCTCTCCCAAAATGCTAAATTATCTCCCGCATATCCAAATATCAAAGCCAAAACCCATGCCAACCCTCCTACAAATCACTGGCCTCTCCAAATCTTACGGCGCACGCTCCATCTTGCACGACGCCGATTTTATGGTAGCGGATCGCCAAAAAATAGGGGTCATTGGGCGCAACGGAGCAGGGAAATCCACCCTCTTTAAAATTATTGTGGGCGAGGAAGATTGCGATGATGGCAAGATCCAGGTGCCTGAAGGAACAAAAATTGGCTACCTCACACAGCACAGCGAATACAGCGAGAACGAGACTGTTATCGATTACCTAATGAGATCAAGTGACAAGCCGGATTGGGAATGCGCCAAGCTTGCTGGCAGTTTTCAGATAAAAAATGAGCGGCTAACCACTAAAGTTGTTTCTTTGGCAGGAGGATACCAGATGAGGGTAAAATTGATCGCAATGCTCCTTAAGGATCCCAACTTACTGCTTTTGGATGAGCCCACCAACTATTTGGATCTCTCCACCCAGATTCTTTTGGAAAAATTTCTCCAGAACTACAGTGGTGCTTTTATGCTAATTTCCCACGATCGTGAGTTTATCAAGCGAACCTGCAAGGAAACTTTAGAGATCGAACACGGCAAGCTCACCCTTTATCCGCGGCCAATAGAGGAATATCTGGAATATAAGGAAGAACAGATTTCCTTGGTAGAGAAGCATAATGTAAAGATTATCCGAGAGAAAAAGCACCTGCAAAAATTTGTAGATAGATTCGGGGCCAAGGCCAGCAAAGCCTCTCAGGCCCAGTCGAAAATGAAACAGATAGATAGGCTAAAAACCATAGAGGTTGCTCATCCATTGAGCACAACCAGGATCAAAATACCCAAGGTAGAAGAAAAAAAAGGCATCGCCCTGGATATTGAGGATTTAGAGATTGGTTACAGTGATAAATCTATTGCCAAAGGCATAAGTTTGGATATCGAAAGGGGCCAAAGAATTGCAGTGGTGGGGGATAACGGCCAGGGGAAAACCACATTTCTAAAGACCATTGCTGGAGAGATTGAGGCACTGGCCGGAAGTTATAGATGGGGACACCAAATAAATATCGGATATTACGCTCAGCACATTCCAGCCGCTATGAACTCTGACGAAAGCGTTCAGGAATATCTCAAAAAAGTAGCTCCGGAAGATACCTCTGAGCAGGATATTTTTGAAATGGCTGGGAATTTTTTGTTTAAAGATGAAGCCTTGAAGAAAAAAATCTCCGTCCTTAGTGGTGGCGAAAAAGCCCGTCTTTGTCTAGCCAAGATTCTTTTGCAGAAAAATCAGGTAATCCTCCTCGATGAGCCCACCAACCATCTGGATTTTGAAACTGTGGAAGCGCTAGGCCAAGCCCTGCAGGATTCTAATGTTACGATTTTATTTGTTAGCCATAATCGCACATTTGTGGAACTTGTGGCCAACGGCATTATCGAGGTTAAAGAAGGCCGCATCCGCCGCTACCTTCATAATTACGAAGAGTATGTCTACCATTTGCAGAAAGATATTGAGGATGATTTGGGATTGGTCGATGGTCCGAAAAATTCCAAGAATGAAGGGGGAAAGGAACTGCGAATAAAGCTTAGGGAGGGGGCAAAACAGCTCAAAAGCCTCGAGAAAAGTATTGGCAAATTAAATGATGAGAAAAAAGAACTTTTGGAATGGTTCGAACAAAACTACCAGGAATTTTCAGCAGAAAAAACCGCCCGTCTAGCCCAGATCGAAAAACAAATCCCCAAAAAAGAAGAAGAGTGGATGGAATTGGAGCTGGAACTGGAGGTGTTGAAGGGCTAGCGTCGCCTCTTAAACTCCTCATACAAACTCCCCCCATTTTTTAGAGCATTCACCGCTGGGATCTTCAAAGTTTTTTTCACAAAACTCGATCCCACCTCATTATCTGTAACTGGCCCCGACATCAAAGACAAAGGAACCCTAATAGATTTGCAAACCTCGCCAAGTTTTACAGCCCCCATCGGATCATGCGCACAGCCCACATGGAAAGCAATATGTTTAGAGATCTCCTTATCTTTCAAAATATCCATCACTCCATACTCCCCAAAAACTCCATCCCCAAACTCAATAATAATAAAATCCGGTTTCCCCTCAGAAAGATGATTGATAGCTCCCTTGGCCACCTTTAGCAATTCGCTTGAGTGAACCGTAGAAGTTAGTCCGGCATCAAGAAAAGAAACTGCTTTTCGAGCCCCAAATTGTTTCATTTTTCTTGTATCCTTCTGAGCCGCAACTCCAGACAATTTTGCCACAAAAACATTCAATCCATCACTCGAAGCGTGTTTGGCAAGCTGGCATACCACATTAGTTTTTCCCACGCCCATGCAGGTTCCGCTCACAACAACTAGTGGCACATCAGATTCAAGTTTATCCTGCGGATCAAATTTTTTAAAATCCTTCACATTCAGCGCTTTCTTCCCATCAGTTATCGCTCCAAGAACCTTAACCTTCAACGCATGCCCGACCTGCTTCACATTCTCACTTGTACACAAACCAGCCACCCCACCCATATTTAGGATATTGATAACATCAGAAACAGCCAATTTTTTCGGTGTATCTCCCACAAAGCCCTTCAAAGCCCTCCTATTTCCTAGCGCCACCGCAAGCACCTCGCCCTTTTTGAGGATAGAAAGCTTGCCCGAACAAAGCTCCAGTTCATTGTAGATCTTCTTATTCTCAAGAACTTTCACAGCAAGACAAAGCCCATTGGTAGATCTTATATCCTTTGTGATCTCCACCTCGGATTTAAGCCCCACATTCTTGGTGACAGACGCTATTTTATTCAGCTTAATTTTCATGATTTACATTTAAGGCTATTTTTGGGCATTCCACAAGGGAATCTACACGGATTGACTCCTTGCCTTCCAAATAGACTTTAGCAAAATCAAAAACGGAAAAATCTCCAAGCGTCCAAAAATCATCAACAAAATCAAAAGCAATTTAAGAGCGGCATTAAGCCCGTTTAGGTCAATATTTTGCAATCCCACCGTGCCAAGAGCCGAGACCACCTGAAAAGCCGAATCCAAAAAGCTGTAACCGAAAACCATAAAAATCACCACTCCCACAAAAATCAACATCACATACATAGCCGCAAAAATACTGATATTATTCAGTTCGTAATCCTCCAAAATCTTCCCGTGCACTTTAAAAGGCACAACCGCACTACTTGGTAAAATCAGTTTTCTTAAATGCCAGGGGACTGAGCGCATCAAATAATAAACCCTAGAAACCTTCAGCCCTCCCGAGGTTCCGGCAACTCCTCCGCCAACAAGCATCCCCACAAAAATCATCAACAAAAACAGCTGAGGCAAAAGGGAAATATTGTCTATTAAGGTGTATCCCGTAGTTGTAAAGGATGAAACAATCTGGAAGATCACAACTCCCAAATCCCTATAAACCAAATATCCCAAACACACAGCCATAAACAAAAATACAAAAAATACATTTTTCTCAAAAGAGCGTAAAAACTCCAATATCAGTCCCCTCAAAAGTTTGAAATGCACAAAAAACGAAATAGATCCCATAATCATCAAGATACTTAAGACCGCAAGTTGAGCACTGTTGGTAAAAAAAACATCACTCATAGTGAATCCGCCGGTTGAAATGGAAGTAAAACTCATTCCCAGAGCCTCAAGTGCCCCCATTCCAAAAAACATCAACAGCAAAAATCCCAAAAAAGTATAGCCACAATAAACTCCCAGTACCGCCCGAACAATTGTTCCCAAACCTCCCGGGAAATTCTGTTCAAAGCCCTGAGATTTATACAGAGCAATTGAGGTTTTTGCTACTGTTTCCGCTTTCGTAGCATTCAAACTTCCTCCCAAAAACAAAGTAGAGATAATAAAAAGGAAAAACACCACAATCCCGATTCCTCCCAACCACTGACTAAGCGCTCGCCAAATCAGCAAACTCTTCGGCAATACATCCAAAGACTCATACAGAGTAAACCCAGTCGTACTAAAGCCCGAAACCGATTCAAAATAAGCGTTCAGAAAGTTATAATCGAAAGACTTCAAGAAAGATATCGCTCCAACCACCGGTATAAGCAAAAAAGACAGCGTAGCCAAAATAAAACCTCCACCCAAATTCATACGATCTTCCTCGCCATTAGCTCTAAAAAAATAAGCCAACACGCCACCGACTACCATAGAAATTCCCATATTCACTCCAAACTCAAGGATGTTTTCCCCATAAGCAAGCCCTACCACAATCGGTATGATCCTAAAAAAAGCCGAGATAATAAAAAGATAGCCCAAATATCTCCAGACTATTCTCATTCAGAAGTGATTAAACTGGTAATATCAGGGATATTTTCCGATTTAGCTGTAATAATTAGGACATCATTGGCCTCAATCTCAACTCCGTTCTGCGGCACAACATAGTCACCACTTCTATATATGGCCGAAACCACCGCCCCTTTAAACTCCGCTTTCTGCCCCACAACAGCACTTTTCTCCGGCACATTAATTTCCACAATTTGCAAATTCCCGGCCCCAAACTGCGCTATAATCCGCCCTTCCCCAACCTGGTACAGCAGATTCTTAACCCCCGCCACATTAGTTCCCACATTGGAAACCAAATCGGTAATACCCAACTTTGTGAACAGTTCCTCATTCTTCGGAGCCTTAACAATCGAAATAATTTTAGGAACCCCCTCACTTTTACCAATCTGGCAAACCATCAGATTGGTCTTATCATCAGCAGTGGTCACCAAAGCATCAGCATTCTCAAGTCCAGCTTCTTTCAAAAGCGAAATATCCGCTCCGTCCCCATGCAAAACCAGCGAATGAGTTTTTTCGGCCACCATCTTCGATTCATCCTCATCTAATTCAATCAAAGTAACTTCATGATTCTCTCCAAGGATATTGGCCAGAGCAAGCCCCGTTGCACTTCCTCCGACAATTATTATTTTCATAATCTAAATTTAGCACAACCACTAAAAAAATCCATACATTAACAATCTTGACCACACCCCCTCAAGCCCGCTAAAATTTAAGTGGGTTTATTTAAATTTGGTGACATGGAAAACCTCGAAATTTTATTGGTTTTAATGGTCGTCATTTGGGTTGCCGGGAAAGTATTCCGCGCTCTTAAACTGCCGGTCATTTTTGGCGAACTCCTCGGAGGAATAATTGTTGGGCCCATGGTCTTAAACCTTGTGCCCGCTGATAGTGAGGTTGTACATATTTTGGCCGAGCTGGGAATTTTCTTTTTGATGTTCCATTCCGGATTGGAAACAGATCCAAACGAGCTCCTTCGTGCTTCCAAAAAATCGACCCTCATCGCCATCGCCGGAGTGGTTTTTCCTTTTATTGGCGGCTACTGGGTCTCTCGTTATTTTGGTCAAAGTTTTGAGCAATCCCTTTTTATTGCCATGGGCCTTTCTATCACGGCAATCGCAATTTCTATTCGTCTATTCAAGGACTACAAAATTCAAAAATCCAGAGTTGCCCATATCACTGTCGGAGCGGCCATTATTGATGACATTTTGGCCCTGATACTCTTCTCCATGGTCTTAAGCATAATCGAAAGTGGTGCCGTACAGTTTGCCGATCTCGCTTGGCTGATTCTTAAAGTCGTGGTTTTCTTTGGAGTAGTAATAGCTGTTGGTTATAAAACTTCAAACTACTTACAAAAAGTTCTCAGGCGCAAAGGGTTCACTTTTGCCCTTATTACAGCATTAACTCTTGGATTGATTGCCGAAGCCATCGGCCTGCACATCATAATCGGTGCATTTTTGGCCGGTCTTTTTATCCGTCAGGAGGTACTGGAAACTCAAACATTTAACAAAATTGAAGATCGCATTTACGGCCTGAGTTATAGTTTTTTAGGCCCTATATTCTTCGCCAGCCTTGCCTTTTACCTGGATTTTACAGCGCTCACATCTGCTCCCTGGTTTCTATTGGCAATAATTGTAGTAGCAGTTCTTGGCAAAGTGATCGGCTCCGGACTAGCGGCTTATCTGCAAAAAATTAACTTTCGCGAATCTCTCGCAATCGGTCTGGCCATGAACAGTAGGGGAGCTATCGAGCTTATCATTGCCTCAATAGGGATAAAAGAGGGCATAATCGATACAAATGTTTTTTCCATTCTGGTAATGATGGCATTTGCCACAACAATTATTTCCATCTTTTCAATAAAACCATTGGCAAAGCAAATCAGATCCGATATGCTTGCCGCGAATTTAACCCCAAAAAAATGATCAAAAAACTACTTGCAACTTTTGCCCTCACATTCTTACTTTCCGGCACAGCAGCAGCCCAGATGATGCTCTTTGTGGGAGAAGGATGCCCCCACTGCGCAAATGTGGAAGATTATATGTACGAAAACAAGGTCGAGGACAAAATTGATGTAGCCATTTACGAAGTCTACTACAATGCTGAGAATCAAGCTCTATATCAACAAAAAGCTGAAGAGGTGGGATACAAAGGAGGAGGAGTCCCATTTTTGATTGACGGGGGAGAATATGCCCTTGGAGATGCCCCGATCATTGCTTACTTTGAAGGGAAAATTACCGAGCCTACAATAACAACAGCCCAAGCAAATGTTTTGGGAGCAGCACCTGTATTAGATCCGGCCCCATCTGCCGAAATTCCGGAAATTGAGGAGATTCACCTAGAAGAAGCGGAAATTGACGAACTCAATGGAATTATGGAAGAAATTGAAGAAGAACCATCCGAAAAAACCCCAATTATAATTTATATTGTCCTTGGAATGATCGTTGTAATCGGAGGAGTTGGCACAATAAAAAGATTTGCCTAAAGAAGTTCAATCTCAACTTCGTCACCAAGACTTGGAATATTTACATCATCAAATCCATTCTCTTTTAGTGCACCCGAAAAAGACTCCAAAGCATCATCCTCCCCATGCACCAAAAAGATTTTTTTCAAACCTTTAACTTTTCCGACATAATCCAGCAGATCACTCCTATCTGCATGGGCACTAAAGGCATCCATCACATAAACACTAGCCTTAACTTTATAAGGATCTCCAAAAATATTTACCTGTTTCTCACCATTCACAAGCTTCCTTCCCAAAGTATTCGCGGCCTGATATCCCACAATCAAAACAGCATTGCGAGGATCCTCAATCGTATTTTTCAAATGATGCAAAATCCTTCCATGCTCGCACATCCCCGAAGCCGAAATAATAATCATCGGCCCGGCCTTATCATTCAAGGCCTTTGATTCCTCAACATTCCTGGTGTAATGCAATTTCCCGAAACCAAAAGGATTATCACCCTGATCCAAAAATTCTTTGTAAGTTTCCTTATCGTAACACTCCGGATGATTTCTAAAAACCTCGGTAACATTCCCCGCCAGTGGACTATCCACAAAAACCGGAATATTCGGAATCCTATTATTTTTCTGCAATAAATTAAGATGATAAACAACTTCCTGCGCCCGCTCCATCGCAAAAGACGGGATGACAAGCTTGCCGCCTCTCTCCGCCACCCCATTCACCACAGTAGCTAAATCCTCATCCACAGTTTGCAAGGCCGCATGAAGCCGGTTTCCATAAGTGGTCTCCATAAGCAAAACATCAGTCTCCGGAATCATTTGAGGATCGCGCAAAATCGGCAAACCCTTGCGTCCAAGATCTCCCGTAAAAGCCAGATTAAGCCGTTTTTTAGTGTCTTTATCATAAAACATCAGGTGAACAAGTGCCGATCCCAAAATATGTCCAGCATCATAAAAAGTTGCCACCACACCATCCTCCACCACAAAACTCTGTTCGTAATTTACCGCATGAAAAAGGTGCAAAACCTGCTCAGCATCATCCAGCGTATAGAGCGGCTCCGGCGGATTATCTTTATATTTTTTCTTTTTCTTAAGCCACTCCACCTCCCGCTCCTGGATAAAAGCACTATCAAGCAGCATGTGATTGCAGAGATCCCGCGTGGCGTGCGTAGAATAGATAGGACCCATAAAACCCTGCTTGAGCAAAAGTGGCAGACAACCACTATGATCGATATGAGCATGCGAAAGAATCACGCTATCGATTTCTTTAGGATCGAACAAAAAGTTTTTGTTTTTCTCGTCCGACTCTTCGCGCCGTCCCTGAAACATCCCGCAATCGAGCAATATCTTTTTCCCGTTGAATGTAATGAGGTGTTTGGAGCCCGTCACTTCCCTGGCCGCTCCCGAAAATTTAATTTTCATGTGAGTATTATAGCACGGGCGGATTCATCGTGATACAATAATTTCGAAAAATCTCTAACCCGAAATATCAAGAATCCCGACAAACCCACACTTTATGTTCATGGAGATGGCGGAGAAACCTTGTTTACACCGGAAGGAGAATTTTTGGCTGAAGGAAAAGTTCAAGTTGATAATATCGAGAAAGCCCCTGAAATTAACGGATATACAGCCGCCACCAAAAAACCGTTAGAACTAACAGCAGAAGGTATAACCGAAGAAGAAGCAGTCGAAGAGCTGGCACTTTTGATTGCCGTACATATTTCTGAGTATCTAAAGTGGAATAGATTGAATGAATTTTTTGACGGTGAAAAACGGGAGGTAGATGATTCGGAAGTCTCCGAAATCCAAGAACGAATGAGGCAAGAAACAAAAGATACGGTTTATTTTGTAATTGAAAGAGAGGTCGACTAGTTTTACTCTTGTCAAAGCTTCGAAAATAGGTCAAAATAACGCCCTTCCAATTTTTCGCTTATGAAAAAGTTGGCACTCCGCTATTTTTTTACATGGGTGAGAGTTGGAATGAACTGTTGACAGATTATCATGACCTTGGGGAAGGTCGTACCTAGGGCAACTTCGCCCAATCATACAAGGAGGAGAGATATGAAGAAGTTGAGTGAGTTTGATCTGTTGATGCAGGTGATCAAAACAATGGTCTTGTTACCTGACGGGATTAGAACTGCAGAGATCGTTAGTTTTTTCAAGAACGACCTCGGATTCAAATTCTCTGAAGCTACTTTCCGAAAGTACATTCAGAGCGGCTTAGTGTCGCGATGTGTACGCATCGGAGAAAAAGCGGAGGAAATTACCGACGATGGTAAGAAAAAGCACAGAGGGAGTAAGGGGATTTACCCCTCGATCGTTTTATTAGAGATCCTCATCGCAAAACTGATCATTGCCACTAACATGACGATCGATATGCTGAAGAAATCTCCCTCATTCCTGGTGTCCAGGCAGGTTCAGGACATGATCGCATCTGCCGAAGAAGCGCTAAGGATCCTCAGCCCAAATGACCCCAGGGAAAAATTCTTCCAGAATATCATCAGAACTGGAGGATTCCCCCTAATCGACCTATTATTCAGTTACGTCGAGTTCACAGAGTCGGAGAAGGCATTTATCCGAAAGCAGAAGCTCAGCCCCACTACGAAAAAAAATTATCCTACCGCTAAAAAGCGCCGCCCCTCAAAGGCACTGCTTTCCAAACGAGGAAGATAACGTCAACACCCCCCTCCCAAGCCACCTCACGGTGAGCAAGGGAGCGGCTCAACCAAAAGGCTCGACACACTCGAGCCTTTTGAACATGTCCAAAAAACAGGCCGTGTCGACACGGCCTAAAACTCTCAATCTCTACTCAAAATACCCTCTAAATCGCCCCATCCACTCCTCCAACTCCTGCCCCTCCATCATCCTAACCGCACTCCGCTCACTCACAATCGGATACAACTCAAACTCCGTATCAAAATCTCGGCCAACTCCGCTTAACACAACCCGCACCCCAAGCTCCTCCTGCGTATCGCGCGACCAATATTGATCGAACACAAAATTCCCCAAGGAATAAAAAATCATCTTTCCATTATATTTCTCATAAGTCTGCACTACATGCGGATGGTGCCCCAAAATCAAATCGGCTCCGGCATCCACAAGCGCGTGCCCCAGCTCCACCTGCAATTTCTGATGCGGCTTGTGCGCATACTCCACGCCCCAATGAATCGAAACAATCACATAATCCACCTCATCATCCACATCCTTCACCAAATTCCACATCGCAGCGTTATCGGTGTCCATTATCACATCATTAAAACAAACAAAAGCATAACTAGCCCCGCTCTCACTCTCCCCAAACAGCACACTCTCCCGCACCGCCTCCGTCGGATGCCCACACCAACCAATCCCAACCCGCTCAAGCTCCGCAATCGTCGAATCCCGACCATCCCATCCTTGATCAATCGCATGATTATTAACAATCGACAGCACATTAAAGCCATTCTCCTTTAAGAAGTCCGCAGTATCTGTATGAAATCCAAAACGCATCGCAGTCTGATGCTTATATCCATCCCCCTTAATCGGCCCTTCCAAATTTGCAAACCTAATTTCCGCCTCCGGAAACTCAAAATTTTCAAAGATAAAATCCTTGCCATCACGCTCCATCAAAGTCCGCACAAATCGCCCCAACATCATATCCCCAAAAGCCATTATCGAAAGAGATTTCTCACTCTCCGACTTTTCCTCAAAAACGGGCTTGGAAATCTGCCCAACTTTTTCAGCCAAATCTCCGCCCGTCACTACGGACACAACCTCATAAGTCCCAATATCTCCCTGCGCGATTTGCCACATCAAAAACCCCGCAACAATCGCACTCAAAACCCAAATAATCCGATCAAACATTCAACATTTCGTTAAGTTTGCCGGTCTCATCAAGAGCTTTTAAATCGTCCCCACTCCCAATATGATGACCATTTATAAAAACCTGAGGCGTATCCGTACGCCCGCCGGACTTTTGTTCCATTTCCACCGCCAACGCCTTATCGTCATCGATCATTTTTTCGGAGAATTCCACATTTCTCAGCTGTAAAAACTCTTTACACTTTTTTGAATAAGGACAGTAAGATTTTGTGTAAACAATAACATTTGCCATAAAAAAATAAGGTTAAAATTCTAACTGTGATGATACTCTTTTCCCGAAATAATACAAATTCCCCGATAGACCTGTTCCAGCAAAATTGGCCGAATCATCTGGTGGGTAAAAGTCATTTTTGAGAAAGAAAGGATAAGATCTGCCCGTGCTCGCACCGCATCACTCAGCCCAAAAGCCCCGCCGATCACAAAAATCAAAGTTTGCCCAAGATCTTTTAGTCGCCCTATCTCCTTCGCAAATTCCAAAGAATTCAATTGCTTCCCATGCTCATCCAGCACCACCACAAACTCCTCCGAACTTAGCTGTTTTAATATGCGTTCACCCTCAAGCTCCACACTTTTTTCCTGCTTCAGATCCAGCACTTCCACCTTTGCATAGGGTGAAAGTCGCTTCAAGTATTCCTCCACAGCTTCCTCTATATAGCGGTCCTTGTTTTTGCCAATCTCAATAATTCGAATTCTCATAGCCCAATTCTATGCTAAAATGGCCGCATGGAAAATGGAAAAATCAAAATTCACACAGATGGCAGTTGCCTTGGAAATCCTGGACCCGGCGGTTGGGGAGCGGTTATTCATCACGACAGCGAGCAAGTGGAGCTGAGTGGCGGTGCCAAGAATACAACTAATAATAGGATGGAAATGCAGGCCATAATTGAAGCTTTGGAGTGGGTGAGAGCACATGGTTGCGAGGGCTGTAATATCGAGATTTACAGCGATTCCAGTTTAATAATCAAAACCATGACTGAGGGCTGGAAAAAGAAGGCCAACACAGATTTGTGGGGCGAGATAGAAAAATTATCGGCCTGGTTGAATATAAAATGGATCTGGGTAAAAGGCCACGCCAGCAACAAGTATAATAATCTGGCTGATGAGTTGGCTGTGGGGGCGGCGAAGGGCATTCAATCCAAATAAGCGTTCTTCCTATGCTTTACAGCTAGAACCATCAGCACGACTATCCTTCCTTTGTCATCTATATCGAACAGTACTCGGTAGTTGCCGACTCAAAAACGGTAATTACCAGTCCTCCGATTATTTATTTTTTTTGCAAAAACCAATGGATTTTTCATATGAACATAATAATCAAGCTTCGCTAAAATCCTTTTAGCAATGGTTTTCTCCAATTTGCCCAAATCTGTTTCAGCCCTTCTAGATAAATCAAATCTATAAGCTTTAATCATAGTCCATAGTCCTTCTTCACTTCGTCTAGAGATCTAACTTCACCTCGTTTTACCTGCTCCCGAGCTTCTTGAATATCCCTCTCAAGATCCTCCAATGTATACACTTCATCTTCAGAATCAATCGGATTCACCTCCAGCACAGGCTTATTTTTTTTCAGTACAATAAGCCGCACTTTTCCCGATTCCACCTCCTTCGTAAGCGAAGAAAGATTCAAACGAAACTCCTTTAATCCAACAAGTTTTGTAGTCATAGTTCTAACTTTAGTTACAACTTAAGTTTACACCAGGAATATCAAAGAATCAATTAAGAAATAATTGATTTCAACTATACAGAAAATGTCTAAAATCTTTCTAACAAAATTTCCCTTACCCCATTTTTGCCACAATATCATCCTTCGGCCTAAATCCCATCATTTTATCCACAACTTCGCCATCTTTGATAAACAACAATGTCGGAATACTTTGAACTTGGTACTTTTGGGCAGTTTGCGGAGCTTCATCCACATTCAATTTACCAACTTTCCATTTTCCTTCATATTCCTTAGCAATTTCTTCAATAACCGGTCCCATCATCTTGCAAGGGCCGCACCATTCGGCATAGAAATCAACCAAAACAGGGATCTTGCTTTTCAAGACCTCCTCATCGAAATTGTCATCATTAAAGCTTTGTTCTGCCATAAAAAGGGGGGATTAAAAAATCAGTGCCCACATTCTATTGCAACTTTGCAGTTTTCACAACCTCTTTAAACTCTTTGGCCCAAGAAGCGGCATCGGCACCACCAACTTTTCCCGCATAAGACTTTCGCAAAATCCTTAAAAAAGGTAGTTTTCGGATCGCGTACTTATATGGAGAATGCTTAAGTTCGCGTTTATCTTTGAAGCAAGGGTCCTTCACAAAATCCAACACAACCAAAGCCTGATTAACCTCCAGCACTTTATCAACAAACTTATCGGCAGGTCGTCCTTTTTCCATAATGATCTTATAGAAATACATCTCAAAAGGTTCATTTTCCCATCTCGGCAAAATCGCGGCGCCAACCAGATTGTCCTCCGGCCGCACATACATCACCCATTTTACAAATCCATCCTTCACCTTCGCATCTTTGGCAATTCCATACATCACATTATACTCATCCACTCCTTCGCTCACACAAGCCAACTTTTCCACAATCTCCTCATCACCCAAAACAAACTTCTCAACAGCAACGGCCATATCCTCATCCATCTTCCGAATATCATGGTGGCTGACAGCCTTTCCCCCCTTCATCTTATAAGCAAGCTTCAAAAGCGTAGCTACAGGGAATTCCCCAAAAACCTCCCGCAAAACGGAGTTCACAAGCACCTCATACATCCCACCAAGCAGTTCATTCAGTCTCTCCTCAAAAAACTCAAAATCATCACCAAATTGAGAGAAAATGATCGAACTTCCATCGTCCATCGTAATTTTCAGATTATACTCGCCCTCATCAAACTCATGAAAATTCACAAAATCATAATGCAGGGAAAATGCATCCTGATTGCTCGGCACAACTACCATACTTTTCTCGTAAAGCCGAACCTTGGCTTGCCCCTTGTTGATGTGCTTCCCGAACTTGCTAAACCGTTCAAAATTCCCCTCAAACTCAGCTTTCATCTTGCCGCCCTTCATAAAAAGCGCATCCATCAAAAACTCATTGCGCGCCCTGTACAAGTCCACAAGTAGCTGATCAAAAAGCGTTCCCATATCACTCAACACATATTTTTCACGGGCAAAAGTAATAAAAATAACCCGTCCATCTTTGTAGTAAAACTCTTTAATTTCTGAAAAATTGATAAGCTCGCCTTTATCTTGCGCGCCCTTACCCTTAAGCCGAAAACCTTTTCCATAGATGATAACCTCACCTTCCTTATCGGTGATCATTTTGTTGGAAAAATTCGATTTCTGATATCTGAGATTATAAGAGACTTCCATGTATTAAAACATTATGCCCAAAACTTCTAGAAAATATAAAAATAATATTTGAAGTAGCTATCGAGGGCGATTTTAGGGGATAACATCTCATTTGTAAAGAGAAAATCCAGCCCTCAGGGATTATGCAATAAAACACTCTCCAGGGCAAGCCCACCATTATTGAGAAAACCGCTTAAAAATGCTATAATACTCCTCACCCCTAAAAAATATTTATGTACAAAAAAGGGCTCATAATTGCACTGACATTCTTGGGACTTTGCACTCTCACATTTTCATCAACCCCGCAAAGCAAAACTCAGAACAAAGCGCAAACCCTCCCGATCATCCCAAAAATCTCAATGCAAAGCCCGCTTATAGCCTCCACAAGCTCCACCCTTGCCCCATTCAAAGAAAGCGATGTTTATCTCTCCAATGAAATAAAAGCCGACTTCCTTTTCACCACAGCCGGAGCATACTGGGAAGAACTAGCCCCAAGTGGCACGGCAGTAGAAGCCGAAGTCCGATTTAAATCCAACAATACATGGAGCAGCTGGCTCGATCTCGACGAAGAAGGCGAAGATTTTAAATACGCCCTAGCCTCCACAAATCCGGCCCAAGCTATGCAATACCGTTTCCACTTATATGGCGACGGTACAAGCAGGCCAATCATTAAAAACCTTGAATGGACTTTTATTAGCACCAACGGTCCAAGCAATTCAGGCGGATCTCCGGTTCCGGCATATGCCTCATCAAGCGTGGCTTCAACAGCAACATATCTGGCCCTCAACACAGGCTCAGGCAAAACAATCAGCCGTAAAGACTGGGGAGCCAACGAAAACTATCGCTACGCCGAAGCCAACGACTCAGATCCCCAGCTTTCCGAGCAAACTTCCGACTTCTACACAAAATTTGCTGACGAACTCAAGCTCTCCCGCACAGTAGAAGAAGATAGCAAAGGCCGCACATACAAATGGCCGCTCCAATATCCCCAAAAAGTTCAAAAAATCGTAATTCACCACACAGCCACTACAAAAAATCTGGACGACCCCGAGCAAGCAATCCGCGATATCTACTATTACCATGCGGTTTCGCGAGGGTGGGGAGATATCGGCTACAACTATATTGTGGATCGCGAGGGAAATGTTTACGAAGGACGATATGGTGGGGAAGGAGTGATCGGGGCGCATGCTCCTTATGTAAATAACGGCTCAATTGGAATTTCAGTATTGGGAGATTACAGCAGTACAGAAGTTCCTCCGAAGGTAATAAGTGCACTTGGTCGGTTTATTAGCGAAAAAGCTAAGATTAATAAAATCAATCCTGAGGGGAGTTCTATTTTCCGTGGGGAAAAACTGCCAAATATTATGGGACACCGCGATGTTGCCAGCACTCAATGCCCCGGAGACGAACTTTATTCCAAGCTTTCAGTGATCCGTTCACTTGCCAGTAAAGATTACACAGATACCAAAAAATTTACTGAAGACTACGCCTTCGCAGATGAATCCGAAATCTACTTCCTGGAAATGAAGGCCAAGGAAAGCGACGAAATTATTATCAAACTTGAAAATACCGGCAAAAAAACTTGGGATTCCAAAACCTATCTTAAGGCTAACATTAATGCAAAATACCGCGATGCCCTCACATTTCCGGACATGAAAGGATCTGTGCTCGCCCGCATGGAACAAAGCGAAGTTAAGCCCGGAAAAATTGCCACATTCAAAGTTAAGCTCAAAGCCACCGGCAAAAGTGACTACGGAGAGCTGAAGGTTTATCCGATTGTGAACGGCAAAAAAAGCATTCGAGATTATGTGGAGATTCCAATTAGCATCTACGAACCAAACTTCAACTACAAATTTATCAGTAAAGATTTTCCTGAAGATGTTCTTAGCCCAGGTCAAAAATTCACGGGGATTGTAAAGATTAAAAACACCGGCGATGCCACTTGGAATAAATCCGGCGAGAATATGGTCACCCTCAACACAGCTCGCGAGGATGATAAGTCCCGGTTGGCTGTTATGCAGGAAAAACAGGTCAAGACCGGCGAAATTGGCACCTTCCATTTTGATATCACCGCACCAAGAGAAGATGGCTACTACCGAAAATATTTTATACCTGTGGTAGAAGGAGAAAAGTGGATGAAAGATAATGGGATGAGTTTTGATTATGTTGTGAATGATGGCGAGGACTATGAGGCCGAAGTTGTTTCATACAAAGATACAAATGTTTGGGAAAGGGGAAAAAGCTATCAGTTTTGGATTACACTTAGGAATACAGGTGTGAAATCTTGGGATAGTGATGATGTAGTGATCAATTTTATGAAGGATACCGGGTTGGAAATTGGGAAGCGCAAGCTCACACACGAGGAAGTTAAACCTGGTGATCTTGCCAGATTCACCTTTGAAGTAAGAGCCAATGGGTATCACAAACTAACATCAAAATCCTTCCATTTTCGTCCAAAAATAAACGGAAAAGATCTCAGCACGGAAGATATTGCGGTTGATTATAAAGTAGTTTTTCCACGAGTAGTCAAAAAGGCCACAACTAGCAAAGAGAAAACAAAAACAGCCGACACAAAATCTGTCAGTAACGAGGAAAACATTCGCATAAAACTTTCTTTTTCCGGCAACCCTGTGATTACAGCAAATGGAGAATTTTATATTTACGATGGAGACAGCAAATTCCGCACTGCCAAGAAAAATGACAAAATCGAAGTGCGAAAATCCGGCACATCATATCAACTAAAAATCGGATCAAAAACTTACAAAAAAGAAGGTCCCCTTCGTTTCGTTCCAAAATCCGGAACTATTATGGGCATCGATAACTACGAACACCGCCCTG
>Ga0180007_10002646_pt1 | contig 21008 bp, 22 predicted proteins | sample MM_PC_MetaG_FD_121122 | JGI IMG/M metagenome (GOLD analysis project Ga0180007, IMG submission 121122) | Groundwater microbial communities from the Aspo Hard Rock Laboratory (HRL) deep subsurface site, Sweden - MM_PC_MetaG | ecosystem: Environmental > Aquatic > Deep subsurface > Groundwater... | reverse complement strand
GACAAGGCTCTTGAGGAAAAAATGCACAGCACCATCAAGGCCTTCACAGAGACGTTCAAGGCATCTAAAGGAATTCAATAAATCTGGAGTAACGAGTCATGCCGAGTCTAAAAGATGTCAAAACGAAGATAGCTGGAGTCAAGAAGACAGCCCAGATCACCAAGGCCATGAATATGGTTTCATCGGCCAGGTTGAGGGGCGCCCAGTTGAAGATGGAGGCTTTCCGTCCATATGCCGGGAAATTCGATGAAGCCCTTCGCACCATCAGCGCCAATATGAAGTCCGGCGATTTTGCTTTAATGCAGTCTCGCGAGGTGAAAACCGTCGAAATACTTGTCGTTACATCTGATCGAGGCCTTTGCGGCAGCTTCAACTCGAATATCATCAAAATGGCTGAAAAGCTGATGAATAAGCATGAGGCTGCTGGGAAAAAAGTCACACTCGTCTGTGTCGGTAAAAAAGGAAATCGCTACTTTCGCAAAACCGGCAAGGTACGTGAAAAATATGTTGATATCATGGGCAACTTCCAGATGTTCAATGCCCGGGCAATTGCTCAGGATGTCGCGGCAAACTTCATTGCCGGCGGATCTGATGAAGTACAGCTTATATATGGCGGCTTCATAAGCGTTGCAAGACAGGTACCAAGAACATTGCCTTTCCTGCCGGTAAAATCTGTTGAAGCAGCGGATGCGGCAAATGAGGCCAAGACCGGACAGGCAGGTGACTATATCTATGAGCCAAGCCCAGAGGAGATTATGGATGTTCTTCTTCCTCTGTACACAAATGTTATGGTTTACAACGCCATGCTTGAGGTCGGCGCCAGTGAGCATGCCGCCCGTATGACGGCGATGGACAATGCGACCAGAGCTTGTAAAGATATAATTACTAACCTGACAATGGTATACAACAAGGCGCGCCAGTCAGCAATCACCGGCGAGCTCATGGATATTGTAGGTGGTGCTGAAGCACTGAAAGGATAACAATAAATTTCGGAGTGGAGGGCACCCACCCCTTAAACGGAGAATTTTCAAGCTGCTGAGGAGGCAATTAGCCATATGAGTAATAAAAATGTAGGAAAAATTGTCCAGGTTATTGGACCTTGTGTTGACGTTGAGTTTGAACAGGGATATCTCCCTAAAATTCTGAATGCTCTTTATGTATCCAATCTGGGCATCAACGATGAGCCGGACAATCTTGTTATCGAAGTAGCTCAGCATCTCGGAGATAATGTTTGCCGTTGTATTGCTATGGATCAAACAGACGGTCTCATGCGCGGCTTGGAAGTCAGGGACGCCGGCCTGCCAATTGAAATTCCGGTAGGGTCTGCCGCACTTGGACGTATTATGAACGTCGTCGGACGTCCGGTTGACGGTCTCGGACCGATCACTTCAGACAAAAAATCACCGATCCACAGGCCCGCGCCCCTCTTTACCGAACAGGATACCGAGGTACACGTTCTTGAGACAGGCATCAAGGTTATCGATCTCCTCGTCCCCTTCCCACGCGGTGGTAAAATGGGACTGTTCGGCGGCGCCGGTTGTGGTAAAACCGTTATCATGATGGAGATGGTAAATAACATCGCCATGCATCATGGTGGTATTTCCGTATTCTGCGGCGTTGGTGAGCGTACCCGTGAAGGTAACGACCTGTACCATGAGATGAAGGAATCAGGCGTTCTTCCCAAAGCTGCTCTTGTTTACGGACAGATGACCGAGCCGCCGGGAGCCCGTTGCCGTGTTGGCTTGACCGGACTGACTGCTGCCGAGTATTTCCGTGATGAAGAGGGTCAGGACGTACTCTTCTTTGTTGACAACATCTTCCGTTTCACCCAGGCCGGTGCCGAGGTATCCGCTCTTCTCGGACGTATTCCTTCTGCCGTTGGTTATCAACCAACCCTGGCAACCGACCTCGGTGCCCTGCAGGAACGTATTACCTCAACAACAAAAGGCTCCATTACCGCCGTACAGTGCGTATACGTACCCGCTGACGACCTGACGGACCCCGCGCCTGCTACGACTTTTGCCCATCTTGACGGAACCGTTGTTCTTTCCCGTCAGATTGCCGAGCTTGGCATCTATCCTGCGGTTGACCCGCTTGACTCAACCTCACGTATCCTCGATCCCCACGTTCTGGGTGAAGAGCACTATAAGGTTTCCCGTCTGGTTCAGGTCAGCCTGCAGAAATATAAAGATCTACAGGACATCATCGCCATCCTCGGTATGGATGAGCTTTCCGAGGAAGATCAGCTTCTCGTTGGCCGTGCGCGTAAGATTCAGCGTTTTCTTTCCCAGCCGTTTACCGTTGCCGAGGTTTTCACCGGCATGAAAGGCGCTTATGTTAAAGTTGCTGACACGGTACGCGGCTTTAAGGAAATTCTTGACGGCAAACACGATGAACTGCCTGAAACCGCCTTCTACATGGTAGGTACCATCGAAGAGGCCGTTGAAAAAGCTGCAAAGGATAAAGCCGCATAATTTAATTTTTATATTGCAAAGTTATTTAATTGAATGTGCTCCCCAAACGGAGCTACAACAAGTCAAGGTAAAGACCAATGGCTGAATCAATACATTTAGAAGTTGTCACACCATCAGGTCCTATAGTCAGTGATGATGTCGATATAGTCAGTGCCCCCGGTTACGGTGGTGATTTTGGTGTACTGGCTAATCATGCACCTTTTCTGAGTACCATTAAGATTGGGAGCTTGGTCTACAAGAAAGATGGCAAGGATAACTACCTTATGGTGAGCGGTGGCTTCTGCGAAGTATCGAACAATAAAATCACCTTTCTCGTAGAATCAGCCGAGGCAGGGCAGCAGATTGATGTAGATCGTGCGCTGCGGGCAAAAGAAAGGGCGGAAAAACGTATTGCAGAAGCGAAAACTCAGACTGAAAAAATCAACATGGCACGCGCCGATGCAGCATTGCAGCGGGCACTTGCCCGCCTGAAAGTTGCTGAAAAGCAACCCAAGTAACCATTTAGGGAGATGGAAATTACAAATTTACCGTTTATGATTTCCGTCATGCCAGCATGTTTCTAGCTGGCATCCAGCGTATCACCTAGATTCCGGCTAGAAACATGCCGGAATGACAGACGTTTTGAGAATTGGTAAACGGTATATTAACAATTTCCGAGTCCCTTAGTTTGTTACAATAAAAAAGGCCGCCCAAGGACGGCCTTTTTTTATTGTAACTTCCAACTATTTGTTCTTCACGCCGAGATTTGCCTCAATGACAAAATCGCCATGCTCCGTACTGAAGGGAATCACAATTGTCGGTGCGTCGGAATAGTAAGAAATTTCAACATTCGTGCCCACTACCATTGTTGGTATGGCCAGGTTAAACTTGTAATCAAGTTTGGCAAGCTGAGCCTTGGCACCACCACAGATCATATTCGTCAGCTCGCCGACCGCATCAACGATCTCTTCATCAACTTTTTCTTTCGGCTCCTCCATCAGCATATTCGCTACTACGTGCAGAATACATTTTTCGGAAAAGCTGAGAATCATACATCCGGATATTTCATCAGAGACCATACCGATAATGCCGGTGATTTCACCATAGGTGAGTGAATTATCCTTCAGGATCGGTTTTTTAGCTTTTACCTGCGTCTGGCACATGGTTTCCAAGACATTTTTCGCAGCATTTAAAAACGGATTTATGAATTCAGCTTTCATCGGCTATCCTGATTTTTGATATGCAAGGGGAATTTTGACAGCAGAAATTGAACAAATCTTTATTATTATAAAATTATATCACAACAATTTTCAGATTCAACGCTCATAATAATAAAAATGATAATTTTAGAAAACCGGAATCGATAAGTTCAGTGATGGGGACTTGAAATGATCCTATAAACATATTAAATAGGTAATAACTTAAAATTTCATCATAAACTAGTAGAAATACCCAGCAAAACAGCTATTACATAAGGAGAATTTTCAATGAAGCCGAAAGAGCGTCTTGCCATCGCCAGGCAAAAAGCGCCTGAACTTGATGTTGCTTCCAGGATAAAAAATTTTGAAGAAGTTTGTCAGGGATTTGACGAGAAAACCGCCATTCACGAAGCAAACCGCTGTCTGCAGTGCAAAAAACCTACATGCCGGGGAGGATGCCCGATAAACAACAATATCCCAGGTTTTATTGAACATCTGCGCAATGGCAGATTTGAAGAGGGTTACTGGACCATACGAGAGACCAGCTCCCTGCCCGCTGTCTGTTCAAGGGTTTGCCCCCATGAGTTCCAATGTGAAGGTTCCTGTATCCGTGGGAAAAAGGGTGATCCGGTTGCAATCGGCCTGCTTGAACGTTTTCTTGTGGACTGGATGGTTAAAAATAAGAAAAATATGTCGATCGCCTGTGCCCTGCCCAAGGACAAGAAAGTAGCGATCATCGGCTCCGGACCGGCGGGTATGACGGCGGCCTATCATCTGGCCCACGAAGGCTATCATTGCACGATATTTGAAAGTCTGCCCGCATTCGGCGGCATGCTCGCCGTAGGAATTCCCCCGTACCGGTTGCCCCGTGACATCATCAATGCAGAATTTGATTCATTAAAAAATTGTGGCGTAACCGTTGTCAATAATCTTACTGTAGGAAAAGACTTGACAATGCAGCAGCTGAAGGATGAAAAAGGTTTTGCTGCGGTTTTTGTCAGCGTGGGCGCCCATAACAGCCGCAAACTCGGCATCGAAGGTGAGGACCTGCAGGGCGTCATGCATGGAGTTGATTATCTGCGCAGGGTCTGCCTGGGAGACAAAATCAATCTTGGCAGCAAGGTCGTCGTTGTCGGAGGCGGAAATGTGGCTATTGACGTGGCAAGAACGGCTCTGCGAACAGGATCGAAAGATGTATTTATTCTCTACCGGCGGACAAAAAAGGAAATGCCGGCCTCCATGGCGGAGATTCATCATCTTGAAGAGGAAGGGGTTCATGTTGAATTCCTGGCTGCACCTGTTAAAATACATGGTGAAAACGGCAAACTGACCAAGGTGGAATGCCAGAGAATGACGCTTGGTGAATGCGACGCATCAGGCCGCTGCCGTCCGGTGGTTATTGAGGGGTCGAACTTTATGATAGAGGCCGACGCCATCATCCCGGCAATCAGCCAGAATGTGGACCACACTGCCGACGGCAACCTGGATATTAAACTGACAAGCTGGGGCACCTATGTGGTTGACCCTATTACCTTGCAGACCTCAGTGCCGTGGATTTTTTCCGGCGGAGACTCCGTACTGGGACCACAGACAGCCGCCAAGGCGGTCTATCAAGGAAAGGTTGCAGCAGAATCCATAAAACTGTATTTAGAAGGAAAAGACCTGATAGAAGGACGCAATGTGCGTATTTTAACATAAGCTGTGGGGAAAGCCTTAACGAGGTCCTATGCCCGTATTTTTCAGCAAGCAAGAAAAGATCGGCGAACTTCTCGTCCGCCAGCGCAAACTGCAGCCAAACCAGCTTGAGCGAGCGCTCACCCACCTTGAATCAGTTCCCCAGGGACTGGGAGAAATCCTGGTTTCCCTGGGTTTCATCAGTGAGGAAGACCTGCTTGAGGGTCTTGCCGAACAACTCTCTCTGAGTATCTATTCACCGCAGGAGGAAGATTCCTTTCTGACCTTCAACATCGCCAAAATTTTTCTCCGGGATCATCCCTTCGCCCTGATCAGGCGGGGAGAAAAAAATATCCTTATCTGCCACGATCCCCTGGATGGAGATATTCTTTCCACCACCGAAATTCACCTGAACGAGCCTTTTGAAATCCAGTTATCCCTTGAAACGGATGTCAAAAAAATGGTGGACGAGCATTATGATCTCGGCCTCAAGGAACTGGAAACTGAGAAATATGTCATTGACGAGGCAGACATTGACAAGCTGAAGGATATGGCTTCCGAGGCCCCGGTTATCAAGTATGTGAACAACCTGATTGATACGGCGGTAAACCGGCGGGCCAGCGATATTCATATCGAATCTTACGAAAGGGGACAGCTGATCCGTTTCCGCATCGACGGTATTCTCAACGACTATGAAATGCCTCCCGCCTCCATGCAGGCAGCCATCATATCAAGGATAAAACTGCTGGCTGCTCTTGACATCGCGGAAAGACGAATCCCCCAGGATGGCAAGATCTCCATGCGCATCGGCGGCAAGGAAATCGACCTGCGCGTCTCGACCATGCCCACCGTGTATGGGGAAGGGGTCGTTATCCGCATCCTGGAAAAAGCATCTATCATCCTTGACATGGGTCATCTGGGCATGGGGGAGGAGATCGAGAAGCAGTTCACAAAACTCATCTCCTATCCAAACGGCATCATCCTGGTCACCGGCCCCACCGGCAGCGGCAAGACGACCACTCTTTATTGCGCCTTAAACCAGATCAATACCGGCAGCAATAAAATCATCACCCTGGAAGACCCGGTGGAATATCAGCTGCAAGGCATTAACCAGACCCAGGTACGCCCGGAAATCGGCCTCACCTTTGCCAAGGGACTCCGTTCCATCGTGCGGCAGGACCCGGATATTATCATGGTGGGTGAGATAAGGGATCTGGATACTGCGGAAATTGCCGTACAGTCATCCCTCACGGGCCACCTGGTATTCAGCACCCTGCACACCAATGACGCACTTTCCGCCGTTACCCGCTTGATCGACATCGGCGTGGAGAATTTCCTCATCTCTTCCGCCCTGCGCGGCGTGCTCGCCCAGCGCCTTGTCCGCCGTATCTGCCAGCAATGCCACACCCTGCAGGGGCGAATTTCCGAGCACCTTGGTTATCTGCCCGAAGGCGAGGACTTTGAAATATATACGGGCTCCGGCTGTTCCAGCTGTTCAGGCACCGGCTACAGCGGAAGAATCGGCATTTACGAGCTTCTCGTCATGAGTGATGCTCTGTGCCGGGCAGTGGCCAAAAAAAAAGATCTGGGCGAACTGAAAAAAATCGCCGTTGCCGAAGGTTTTAAGGAGATGTTCCATGACGGATTGCTGAAGATCAAGGAGGGCAGAACAACCCTCTCTGAGGTCATCCGGGTAAGCAGAGGAGCAACCAATGCCACTCTTTAAATACGCGGCACTGGACAATGAAAATGCTGTGAAGGAAGGAGTGGTGGAGGAGACCGACAAAGCCGCTGCAGCAAAAAAACTGATGCTGCAGGGATTCCGCCCCCTGGAAATCAAGTCATACAGTCCAGGCAGCAAAAATCAGATCAGCCTGCCCCATTTTCTCAATTTCAAGCGGGACAAGATAACCCGCCTGGAAATTGATTTTTTCACCAAACAGATTGCCATGCTGCTCAATGCCGGACTGTCCCTTGACGGGGCATTGCGGGTAATGAAAAACCACAGTCAGAAACCGGCCTTCAAGGAATTCTGCGGCTCAATTGAAACAAAGCTCAAAGAGGGTAAATCATTCTCCCAGGCCCTGGCCGATTTCCCCTATTTCACTCCCATGTACATCAATATCACCAGGGCCGGGGAAGAAGGCGGCATCCTGCCCGCCATGCTGATGAAAATCTCTGAATACCAGTCGACTTTTCAGGAACTGCGACAGTTTATCATCTCAGCCTCTGTTTATCCTCTTTTCCTGCTTGTTGTCGGTATCATTGCCATCTTCATTCTCATCACCACCATCCTGCCCAGGTTCGAAGTGCTTTTTCAGGGGATGGGTCAGCAGCTTCCTGCCCATGTGGCCGTCATGATGAGTGTTTCCGGCTTTGTCTCCAATCACTATCTCATCGTCATGCTGCTTCTTTTCGGCCCCATTGCTCTCTTGGTCTGGTATCTGAAACAGCCGGAGGGAAAGAAGTTCTACCACCGTCAGTCCCTCAAAATCCCGGTGCTGTCAGGTTTTATCTGTGAGCTTGAGACAACCCGAATTTTCCGCACCCTTGAAGTTCTGGTAAACAACGGGGTGCATCTGGCCACCGCCTTGCGCATATGCTCCGGCATTGCCGTCAATGAGCAGTTCCAGAATCTGCTCCACCGGGCCACAGAGGCGCTGAAGGAGGGGCAGCGGGTCAGCGCCAAACTCAAAGGTGAGGCTCTGCTGCCGTCACTTGCGGTCGACCTTCTCTCCATCGGTGAGGAATCGGGCCGGGTAGGGCAAGTATGCGGTCAGATTGCCGATCATTATGACCAGGAGTTGCGCAGCAAGATTAAAAGACTGATCTCCCTCATTGAACCGGCTTTTATTCTCGTCATTGCCTTGGTGGCCGGTTATGTGGTTGTCTCCATGCTGACGGTTATTTTAAGCATGAATGATATCGCCGGCTGAAAACAGATATGGCATGTAAATGAAGAGGAAATCTTCCGGAGTCACATGAAAAAGAGATTTGAGGGTAATACCATATCCGCCGGATTTTCCCTTTTTGAACTGCTCACCGTTCTGGTGATGCTGGGAATTCTGGCAGGTATTTCCGCCCCATCTGTGGGAAAGTTCCTTGCAGGACTTGATTTCAGAAAAGAGGTGGGGGACATTATGGCGAATATCCGGGCAATTCGACTGCAGGCGATTGTCTCGGGGCAGCAGATAAAAATCAGCATTCAGGACAACAATCTCCTGCTGGACCTGGGTAAAGAAGAACAGGAGGTGAAAGAACTGGATCTTGATCCTGAAAGCGAACTGACCCTTAAACCTGCCGTGGTTATCTTCACGCCGCAGTCAACCGTAACGCCTGCGACCATTTCTTTATCCACTGGCAGCAGGAGCAGGACGATCAGCCTGGATCCTCTCTCTGCCCTGCCTGTGATACGATAAAAAACTGATGGCAATGCATAAAAACGTTCATGGAGGCCGGCGTAGAAATAGAGAACTTGCTGCCGTGAAAGCGCCTTATCCTGCCTGTATTGCAAGAGAGAAGGGATTTACCCTGTTTGAGGTGATGGTCGCGGTATTCCTGCTGGCCATGGTTTCCTCAATGATCTACTCCATCTTGAATGTCAGTATCCGGTTTTCCGAAAAAGGTGAAAAAAGCATCCTGCTGCTTGAGCGGGAGCAGGGCCTGATCGGTATCCTGCAACGCCAGATTAAGAACGGCTGGTATGATAAGCAGAAGAAAGAGGTCGCCATTGCCGCGGATGACACAATGCTGCGCATCGTGACTCGTGCGCCTCTTCTCTATCCTCTTGCCGGGGTTGTATTAGCCGTGTATCGTTATGATCCGGAGAGTGCCAACCTCTATTATCTGGAAAAAAGGGATTTTTTTAACATCGATTATGGCGACGATTATGTCCCTGTGTATGAGGACATGCAGATACTGGTTGAAAATTGCCTGCCCCTGTCCTTTACCTATGAGGAGAACAGCAGTTCGGTGACAGTGCTCTATGATGGCAAGGAATTCAATTTTACCCCCTGGTGCCAGGTGGAAACACGAACAGATGCGATTTAGGACTGTGAGAATTTTACCGAACCAGGCAGTTAAACAGGCGGGATTTACGCTGCTTGAGGTGCTGGTTGCCGTGCTGATACTTGGCCTGGCCTATGTGGCCGTGCTGCAAAATTTCTCTATTTCTCTGAAAAATATAGATAAAATCAGCAAAACGCGCCAAGCTGTATTTGAAGAACTGCTCACATTCAGCGAGGATACCAAATTCACCGGCGGCAACCAGCTGGAAAGTGATGAAGAAGAGGAGGGCACTCTTTTTATCGAGGGTGAAAAATACCGGCTTGTGGTCGTTAAAAGCAACAGCGGAGAGCTGGCAACATTGAAACTGCAAACCATTTTATAGGGGATGCGGTGCAGGCAGGCAAACCGGATGATCAACGAGACAAAAGGGCGGAAAAGCTCCAGACAGCAGGGCTTTGCTCTGGTAGTTGTTATTGTCATTATGCTTCTCATCTCTTTTCTCGCCTCCCAGCTCATACTGAACGTACGGACAGAGCTGCGGGTTGCCTTGAATGCCAAAACCCATGCCGCCGGACTCTGCCTGGCCGAGGGCGGAGTGAACCTGGGCCTGTTCAGACTGCTTGACAAGCCTGTTGAATATATTAATGAGGATTATGAAAAGTTTTTACAGGGATACGAATATAACGCCTTCCTGGAAACAGGCCATTTAACCTATTATGTGGTCAATGAATCTGGTAAACTTGACCTGAACAAATTGAACAAACCCTTACTGGAACTTTTTCTGGAATATATGAAGATTGAAGCCGATGAAAGGGAAGTAATCATGGATTCGCTGCTGGACTGGCAGGACAGTGATGATCTGCACCGTCTTAATGGAGCGGAACTGGAAACTTACCAGGCCCTCGATGATCCCTATATTCCAAGAAACGGCAGAATCATGGATCCCGCCGAATTTTTTCTCATTCACGGCGCCGCCCCGCTTGCCGGCCTCTTTAAGGCCAATGAAATTTTCACCGTGCACAACAATAGCGGATCAATAAATTTTAACAGCCTGACCCCCATGATGCTTGATTTTCTGACAGAAGGGGACGAGGAAAAGAAAAAAGCATACCATGAGGCGCAGGAACTTTATGGCAACCTGACCCAGGAACAGGCCCGACAGATTTTAGGGGAGGAACGGTTCGACCAGTGTTCGGCGGGACTGACCTACACATCCGGCAACAATAAATATTACTCAATTGTTGCCCGGGGTGAAGCAGGTGTCGATGCTGAAGCCTTGGCTGCCAGAGAAAGCGAGAACAATATAAAAACGGCGGCACTCGAGGTAAGAGTCTTATTTGAACTAAGGGGCGCCAAGGTAAACTATTTTGCCTGGGAAGAAGGTTGGTCATGAAAGAGAGTATCGAAATACTCATCCGGCAAGACGGCTTGCATATCAGCTCAACCTTCAAACAGGAGATTGAGTACATTGCCCAGCCCGTGAGCGAGTTAGGCAGCCGCCTCGCCCGCTACTGCACGCCAAAGAGCCCGGCAGGCCTGGATGTCCTGTTTTATATCGCCGAAGATCTTCTTTTTTTCAAAAAATTCGCCCTGCCCCTGAAAACCGCTGACATCAAAGAGGCGATAAGCTATCAACTCGCCATGTTTGCCCCCTTTGACGGGAAGATGCTGCACAGCTTTACGGCTGTCCGCGACAAACAGGGATACAACGTCTGCCTGTATGCTGCTTTAGAGGAAGCCATTGTGCCCTTACTGGAGGAGGTGACTGCCCAGGGATTCCAGGTTGCCGGCCTTTTCCCGGAAAGCCAGCGCTACGTTACACGGCTCTGCAAAAAAAAGGAATGGGCACTGCTGTTGCCGGGCCGTTTTCCCAAACTTCTCATCTTTTCAGATAAAAAGATAAAAGACCGCCTCCTCTGTCACAATGAGCCCTCCATTGAGGGGTTGACCACCCTGAACGCCGGTGAAGTTATTTACAAACCGGCGGCGCAGGAGGGGAGCGGATTTCAGGATGCAGGCCTGCTCCTGGCCGAAAAGGCCCTGCATAAGGAGTTGAATCTTCTGCCTCCCTCCTACCGCCAGCCGGATTATCTCCGCTATGTTCTCATCGGCCTTTGTTTGCTCAATCTATTGGCCCTTGCTTCCGCTGGGATGATAAAAGAATATAACGTTATAACCTTATTGAATAAAATTGAGACAGAGATAGAAACACTGCGGCCAAGCGTCAAAGAGGTAGAGCAACTTCGTATCGAGGAGAAAAAGCTTGTCGACACCGTTGGCCGGATTGAAGGCATCGGCGAAAACTTTGACATCGTTCGTTTTCTGGAAAAGGTGACAAAGGCATTGCCGGAAAACAGCTATCTTGATCAGATACGAATGGATGACAAGACAGGCGATATCCAGCTGCAGGGATATACGGAAGATATCAGCGCGCTGACAGCCAAACTCGATTCCCTTGGCAAGGCCAAACTCAAATCAACCAGCCGCCGCAGAAATCAAACTTACTTCCATGTGGAGATCAGCGGTCAATGAACCAGCTCATCATGTTTCTCAAAGGTCTTGACCGCAAGATCCTCTTTCTGGCCCTGGGCGGACTGCTGCTGCTGCTGAACGTGGGCCGTCTGAGCTTGCAGGCATACAGTAACCAGATTGCCGAGGCCGAGGAAAAACAAAATCTTCTGGCCCAGTATCAGGAAACCGTCAGCCAGCTGCCTGCCCTGAAAAAAAGAGTCGCCCGCCTCAAGCAAAAGGCTGACAAGCTGGAAAAATATCTTTTCAGCGGAACATCCCAGGAGGTGGTATCCTCGGCAATGCAGATTATGCTGCAGGAGCTGGTGACAAAAGCGGGTTTAGAGCCGGAATCGATAAGACCCATGGTCAGCGGAGCCAAAACCACCCCACGCGACTACCATGAAATTTCCATCAAGATCCGTCTGTCAGGGACCCAGAGTCAGTTTGTTGATTTTATCGCCCAGCTTTACAGCTCCGATAAGCTCTTTCAGGTGGAGAGTTTCACCTTGAAGCCGTATAAAAAAGCAGAGATGAAAATTTTTATTGATCTTAAAGGTTTTTACACGTTAAAAAATGCTTAAACTCATCGCAGCCATAGCACTCAGTCTGTCACTCATATTTCTGGTAAAAGAAGCCGTAGTTGCATTACGCGTGGACAACACACCTGCTCCACCTGCGAGCGAAGGCAGACAGGCCAAGCTACAGACGCCCTATCCAGCGGGAAAAAATGTGATTTTCTATCCGCCGGTCCCCGTTGCCCTGCCTGACCTCAACAAGGGTTACCTGTTTAACGAAGAGCGGATGATTGAGAGTGCAGCCGGTGAAAATGGGGATGGCACGGAAGAAGACTCAACAGAACTCTCTGTCGATATGGACACAGTCTTTTATGCTGGATCAATCATTATTGGTGAGATGCGCAAAGGCCTTGTCATGTTTCCTCGGGCCAAAGCGCCTGTCCCGACCAGAAGAACCACCGCAAAGCAAGCTTTTGCCAGTCCCAAAGAAAGAAATTATGCGCAACTGGCCGTTGATGACAGTTTCAGCGGCTATAAAGTTGTTGCCGTTGAACCGGATCGCATCGTTTTTCAAAAAGGGTCCGACACCATAGAAAAAATACTGAACGATCCGAAAAAAACCCGTATTGCCGCGCCTCCACCTCCCCCGAAAGAAAGGGGGAAAATTCCCACGGCAGTGACATCAAAAACAAAACGTGTTCAACTCGATAAGGCAAAATCCGGCAGTCCCGGGCGGTCATCAGGAACGGTAAAAAGCACCACTCGCAGGTTTCCAAGCCCTGATATCCAGGTCCCCGAGGTTCCGGCTCCACCTGCAACTGAGTGAATCCAAGCTGATATAATAAAGAAAAGGTCCCCCATGAACGGTAGCAAAAATATCTTTTTCCACAACGAGGATTGCGTTTCAGAGAAAGCATCTCCTGCCAGCCGACCGCTGCCCTTCAGACTGGCGGCACTGTCATTTCTGCTGATGCTGCTTGGCAGCGGCTGCACCTATTCCAACCGGCTTGATCTCCCTCCTATCGATTTGGCCAAGGCGAACAAAGCCATTAGCAGGGAGGAGAAGAAATCCGCTGTTCTCGAAGCGGAAGAGCAGCAGGAAAAGCATGAGCCGCGCAGCAAAATCAAGGACATGAGGCCGGGACAGGAAGGCCCGGCAACTCAGGCGGCACAGGTTGCTGAGGTAGAAGAAAAAAGCAAGGCGCCGGTGGTTGCCGGCGCAGCAGAGACTGAAGGCATTCTGCTCAATTTCGATAATGCCGATATTTTTGAGGTTATTCAGGTAATCGCCGGCACATTAAACCTCAATTATATTATAGATCCCCAGGTAAAGGGGATTGTCAATATCCACTCCGGTAGCAAAATTCCCATGGATCAGCTCTATGCAGTTTTTACGAAAATCCTGCATATCAACGGGCTCGATATCCGCAGTGAAGGGGACTATCAATATATATACGTGGCAAGGAAACTGGGAAACGAGCGGGTCAGCGGCCCGGATAAAATTGCCGGCCTGAAAGATTCACCACAATTCATTATCCAGGTTGTTCCCCTTGCTCATCTTTCCTCCGGCGAAGTCTTGAAACTCATTGAACCCTACCTGTCAGCCCAGGGAACGATATACGATCTTCCCCAGCATAACACCCTGCTTGTCAGCGACTATGAGAGCAAAGTCCTGGATGTTCTGCGCATCATTGCCAGAATAGACATCTCGCCACTTGCTGCCCTGCATATCAAACTAGTCCGGGTCGATAACGCCCCCATCTATGATTTGCGGGATGAATTGACGGAAATCTTCACTGCGCTCAAAATCAACAGCAAGGATTTTGAAGGAATAACCGTGGTGCCGCTGGAACGCGTCAATTCGCTGATGCTGGTCAGCAACAGTGAAAACCAGCTGCAAAACGGGGTCGACTGGATCAAAGAGCTTGATGTGATCCCTTCCCAGGACAGAGATAATATCTATATCTATAACGTGCGCAATTCTGTGGCGTCAGGCCTTGCCGAGCTCATTAATCAGCTCCTTACCGAAGAAACACCGACATCCACGAAAACTACGGGGAAAAAGACCACTTCTGCTTCTAAGACGCCGACTCCGGGACAGAAAACAAGCATGGCTGCCACCAAAAAAAGCGATACCCGCACCACATCAACCGGCAAATCTCTCCCATCCCTGCGCTTTGTCGGCGAGCCCGTAGTTTTTGGCGACGATGACCGCAACGTCATTCTGATCAGGGCCCTGCCAGCGGATTACATCCGTATCGTCAAACTGCTGGAACGGCTCGACAATCTGCCCCGCCAGGTGCTGGTTGAGGTGCTGGTGGCGGAAATAGTACTGCAAAACGAGCTGGACCTCGGCCTGGAATGGTTTCTCACCAGTAACAAGTATGCCCTTGGTACTTCATTTAGCGCTGTCGGCATGACCACGGACGGCTATCCCAACGGATTCTCTTACTCCTTCAGCGCCGGAAATGTGGAGGGCTTTCTGCAGGCCCTGGCCACCAGAAGCAACTTCACCATCCTCTCCTCACCGCAGATTCTGGTGTTAAACAATGAAAAGGCCTCGGTCAATGTCGGCAAGCAGGTGCCGATTGTCACATCCATCACGGAAAATGAAAATTCCACCACCACCGACTCCGATGCCCGCCAGGTTGACAAGACCGTGCAATACAAGGATACCGGCGTTATCCTGGAAGTAACTCCCCAGATCAACTATAACGGCATTATTCTGCTGGAGGTAAGCCAGACGGTGAGCAGCGTCGAAAAAAACAACACCTCGGACATCAGCTCACCGATAATCTCCAATCGTGAGCTGAAGACCAAACTGGCGGTCAAGAATGGCCAGTCCATTCTCATGGGCGGCATGATCGACAGGAATACAACGACGACGCAGAGCGGGGTCCCCTTTCTCATGGACATCCCCATCCTCGGCAACCTGTTCAAGTATCAGTATGACAAAGAGGTAAAGACGGAACTTATCGTGTTGATTACCCCTTACGTCATTGAAACAGAGGATGTGCTGGATCAGTATACCCGTGACTTTGAAGAAAAGATGAAGCAGTTGCGGCCGGAACTCAACAAACCTATGGCCGCGAGCCCCAGGGAAAAATGGTAATGAAAAAAGGAATGGCAAATGAGACAGTTTGTGATTGATGAACTCAGCAGGGAAGAACGGGATAACCTGGATAATTATCTGAAAAGAACCGCCAAGCAAGGGGGCATGGAGGGGATGTTCTGGCTGCCGGTCCCGGATGACCTGCTGGCTAAGGCTCAACAGGGTCACGAAGAATGCGGTCCCTTTTTCTTTGGTCTTGAACTGGCGGAGAAAAAGCTGATCATTGAACTGCTGGTCAGGAGCCAGAGCAATTTACACTGCTCCTGCATCAGCTACGCAACAAAGGCCCAGAGGGACTATCTTCTCGCCTTCCTGGACAGTATGCTGCAGGAGGAACAGATTAAAGCGTAAAAGCCCTTTTGGCAAAAAGGCACAAAAAACCCGCCAGGCGCAAACCTGACGGGTTTTTTGATAATGGTATTATCAAAAAGCGTGGCGGGATTACCACCAGCAGATTGTCTGATCAGCGCCCCAAACCATATCGACCAGCTTACCATAGTCAGGAGACTCTACATTCAGATTAAAAGTTTCATTATCACGGCCTTCGGAGACAATCTCAACCAATTTCTTGACATCGTCATTAGGCTCGGAACGGTATACATGCAGGATTTTCATTTTGCATTCTCCCTGTAAGATCTTAACTTAGCTGCTCAAATCAGCTCTTATCACTTCTCATGATGCCATACGGAACGATGATATCCATGTCCCGAAGCTTCTGGCCAAGTTCCTCAAGGGTGATTTTCACCAAGGCGTATTTCTCAACATTTCCATCGGGAATGGAAAAAATCTCACCTTCCATATCGCGAATCCAGTCAATGTTTTCCTTGTGGTAGTCGGTCATCATGTTCTCTGCTATCTCGTTGTTCAAAACAACACCATAGGCATACATATTTTCCACGGCTAGACCGAGAGCTGATCTGACACCATCAAGGATATACTCGCTGCTGGGGTACATAAAGCATACTTTATTTGACATCGGTTCCTCCTATAAAGTCAGATAGCATTCATAATCTTCAATGATAGCGCCATGCTGTGCCTGGGTAGCCATCTTTTCCTGGACCAGCCCCGGCGGGATATCGGCTACGTCGTAGCCACATTTCTTGTAGCTGTCAGCGCAGATGGAAACATCAACGTTGTCCATATCGCACAGAACTTTAAAATTTGGGCACTTGGTCAGATGAACGGACATCCAGGTAAAAAACACCTTTACCTTGGCGCCTTTCGCCACGGCAGCCGTGGTGATGCCCATGACATGCCTCATATTCTGGGGAGATGTTACAAAAATCCCGATACTTTTTGCCATGTTATTCCTCCATTTAAGCAAACAAGAGCGACGCCTCCGCTTTTGGCAAATGCGCCGTAATCAATCATTTCATGTTTCTTGCCACTTATTTTTTCTTGATAAAGAAACGGAAATAGCCGGATTCTTCCTTCTCTCCAATAAACTCATGCCCGCCCCTGGTGCACCAGCCCGGCAGATCATTACGTGAACCCGGATCAGTTCCTAGGACTTCCAGTATCTCACCGGATTTGATCTTATCAATTTCTTTTTTTGTACGCAACAGAGGCATTGGACAGCTCAGACCTTTTGCATCTAAAGTGCGGGCTACTTGTACGTTATCCGGGGCTTTTTTTATGTCGCTCATCGATTCCTCCTCACAACAGGTTTGACTTTTGAAAACTTTTACCTCAACCCACCTGGTGAAAAAGATTCAGCCAGGCAACAATGAGATGATTAAATGAATAATCATATATTGATACAAAGTTTGAAATAACAAGAAAGAAATGTTATGTCAAGACGAAAAATGAATCATGCTTCAGGCATCATTATTATTGTTTTTTTAAGAAAAATCCCTGCTATAACTTGCTTGACAAATTTTTTCGTCGCGAGTAAAGATTTATAGATGTTATGGATTGAAAGTGATTAATGACTTCCTTTGAAGTATGGTTCAGACGGTAATATTGGCTGCTGTCAATGAGGAAACATGAAAATAGGGGAGAAAAGAGATGAGTGAAGAGGAAAGCGTTTTAGGAAGTAAACTCAAAGGACTTTACAAGGACCTTTGCCAGAAGGAATGGAATGCCACCATGACGGGCGTGCTTGTCGCATTGTTCACTATCCTGATCATGGCCTGGTGGCGTCCCTGGGGCGCAGTGGGCGCCATCCGTAACTGGGGCGACTGGATGATGTACGGTTTGACCAGTCTGATCGGATCAGATGCGGGTATTTTCGGTTATTATGAAGATGCTCCCAGCTCCATTCTGACAAACACCGGCTCTGTGATCGGCATCGGCTTTGTGGGCGGCGCTTTTGTTTCAGCCTGCCTGGGCAATGATTTCGCCATCCGCATTCCGCCTGTGCTGGAAATGTGCAAGGCAGTGGTTGCAGGCGTCCTGATGGGAATCGGAGCAACCCTGGCCGGCGGCTGTAATGTCGGCGGATTTTACAATGCCATCGGCAACCTGTCCGCCCATGGTTTTGCCATGTGGTTAGGTTTGGTGATTGGCGCTATCATCGGACTCAAATACATATACTGGGAAATGGAGCATATCACCTGGGGCAGCGGCGGCGCGAAAACCATCGAATTTCCCAGGGGCCTGAACGGCCTGCTCGGCTTAGTCGCCATTGTGGCCCTGATTGCCGGCACATATATTTATGCAGGCAATGAAGACAGCGATTATATGGCCTCTCTTGGCGGTATCCTGTTGATTGCCGCAGCCCTTGGCTACAGCATGCAGCGCGGCCGCTGGTGTATGATCCAGGGTTTCCGCGAACCTCACATGACCGGTAACTGCACCATGGCCAAATCCGTGGCGCTGAGTATCTTTATCGTGGCCCTCGGGGCAACGGTTCTCAAATACGGTGTCCCGGTCAGGATTGACGGTGACCCCGTATTAGCAACCATGAACTATGTGCGCGGCACATTCGGCTGGGGCGGCGTTGTCGGCGGCATTATTTTCGGTTTTGGCGCCATACTGGCCGGCGGCTGCGGAACCGGAACCCTCTGGCGCGTCGGTGAAGGACAGGTAAAGCTGTGGATCGTCGTGCCGTTTTTTGCCGTCAGCAACTCCATACTGACCGCCTGGTTTAACGACAGGGAATTCGAGGCGGACGGCGTGCTTGGTAAATATGTCTACCTGCCCGATGTCCTCGGTTATGGCGGAACATTGTTTCTCATCTCCATCTTCCTGCTTGCCTGGTATATCACGGTTGACTGGAATGAAGAAACCAATAAGTTGGTTGTGGAAATGTAAGAGAAGACACCGGGCAATTTTCAACTTGCCCGGTTTTCACCTTTTGCAAAAACGCATTTCCGTTCTTTTCGGAAATGCGTTTTTTTTTGCCTTGACAGTTAAAGTAGTATAGGTGAACATTGGAAGTATATTTAAGTTATTTCTGAGACATTACAAACCAGACCTAAAGATGATCGCCCCAAATACCGGCTTACGCCCATATATATCTCTCGCACCGGAACACCTTCTGCACAATGATGAAGTTATCGTCATCGTGGATGATGAGATTGCCATCCGCGAGCCGCTCAAACTCTATTTCGAACAGAACGGTTTTGCGGTTGCCGATGCAAGCAGCGGCAGTGAATTAATCAGTATGCTGGCAAACAGACATGTGGCGCTGGTCTTGCTCGATATCGGCCTGCCGGATGCTGACGGCGCCTCACTTCTTCCGCAAATAACGATAAACTATCCGGATGTCTCCATTGTCATGCTTTCCGGCCAGTCAGATATACAGGTTGCCCTGGAATGCATCCGTAACGGCGCTGATGATTACATCACCAAACCCGTCCAGTTCAACGAAATCATGGTGGCGGTGAAAAAGAACCTGGAAAAAAGGCGACTGATCCTTGAAAACCGCCGTTATCAGGAGGATCTCGAACAGGCCTACTTCCGCATCCAGCTTCTGCATCAGCTCTCCCTGAAAATGAACAGCGTTTACTTAAACGCCGTGGAACTGGATGAGATTCTCCGCGCCATTCTGGTGGGCATTACCGCCAATGAAGGTTTACGCTTCAACCGGGCCTTTCTTGCCTTATTTGACCCCAGCAATCAATTTCTGGAAGGCAGAATGGCCATTGGACCCGGCTGCCGGGAGGAAGCTGCGAAGATATGGGAGGAAATGCGGGTCAAGGAACTCAACTTCATTGAGATCATCAAAAATCTCGGCATGGCATGCATGCGGGAAGATGATACCGTCAACCAGATCGTCAAAACCCTCAGGATACCCGTCACACTTACAGACCATATCCTGATCAAATCAGCCACGGAAAGAAGGAGCTTCAAGGTCAGCGGCGGGATCTCCTCGATTCCTGTGCCGCACGATCTGATCAACCTGCTCAAAGAGGACACCTTTATCGTGGTTCCGCTCTTTGCGCCGGGCCGCTCCATCGGCGTCATTATCGCCGACAACTATGTCACCCGCAAACCCATTCCGGACAGCCATGTCAGCACCCTGGAACTTTTTGCCAGCCAGGGAAGCCTCGCCATTGAACAGAGCCGTCTGTACATGGATATGCAGAAAAAGATCGTTGAACTTGAAGAGATGACCCATGAGCTGGACAAAAACAAAGACCTGCTCATCGAGGCTGAAAGATACTCGGCCCTGGGCCAGATGGCGGCCCAGATGGTACACATCATCAGAAATCCCATTACCTCCATCGGTGGTGTTGCCCGCATACTCAGCCGCAAAATTGAAGGAGAAGAATGGAAAAGATATCTTGATGTCATGGTCAAGGAAACTGACAGGCTGGAGGCAACCCTCACCGAACTCTTTGACTTTGTCAGCCAGCCGCAGGGCGAAAAACAGCTCGGCAACCTCTATCCGCTCATCCGAAAAACTGTCATTCTCCTGCAGACCAGTCTGGTGAAACAGCATATTTCCTGGACCATGGACCTTGCCGAGCCGGATCCTGTCATTTTTATGGACGCCAAGCAAATACGGCGGGTTTTCCTCAATATCATCCGCAACGCCATGGAGGCCATGCCAAACGGCGGGATGCTGAAGATTGCAGCCCAGGTTGACACCGAGTGGGTCCATATTTCTCTCCGGGACACGGGGATCGGTCTTTCCGGCGCCTATATTGACAAGGCAACAGAGCCTTTTTTTACCACCAAGACCTATGGCACAGGCATGGGTCTCACGCTTGTTGACCGATTTATCAAGGCCCACGGGGGAAATTTTTCACTCAACCGCCACGACAACGGGCTGGAAGTGAAGATCAATCTCCCCCTGGCGAAAAATGAAAATATCTGAACAATCCCATCTTTCAATCCACAAAATCGAACCAGGAACCGGTCAAAAAATTCCAGCAAGCAAGGGGCCCGACAACCTGCCCTTTGCCCCCGGTCAACTTATCAAAGCTACAGTTGCCGGATTTACCGGAGACGGCAAGGTGCTGCTGGATGTCGGCGGTCAGACGCTAACAGCCCGAACCCTGGTGCCGTTAACGCTGGGTAGTGAACTCTGGCTGGAAACTGGGAAAGGCGGCAGTTTACCTCTTTTGACCCTGGCCGCCAAAAAAGG
>Ga0180007_10002643_pt1 | contig 21019 bp, 16 predicted proteins | sample MM_PC_MetaG_FD_121122 | JGI IMG/M metagenome (GOLD analysis project Ga0180007, IMG submission 121122) | Groundwater microbial communities from the Aspo Hard Rock Laboratory (HRL) deep subsurface site, Sweden - MM_PC_MetaG | ecosystem: Environmental > Aquatic > Deep subsurface > Groundwater... | reverse complement strand
TTCAACCGGGTCACCCGCCACCTGGATCTTTCCGGAAATACCATTGATCAGTCTTTTCGCATCATCAATGCGGTTACAAACCAAGACCCTGAAATGGGGGTGCTGTTAAAGGAGCGGTTGAGTGAGTTTCATTTCAGGTTTGTGGTCAATCAATTGCGCAAAAACGATGATCCTTCCCTTGGATTTAAAATCGAAAAAGTCTGCAACCGCCATTTTTATTCAAAATTTACCTTTTTGGGAAATATCCGGTATGATGAACGAATTCATGAGTCCATCCTGATGCGGAAAACCTTTGTTCTAACATACGCCCATGTGTCCCCTGCCAACGACCTGGCCAGGATTGCCGGGAAAATATCTGCCCCCGGGAAACAAAAGCTTTCCCTGGAAGACGCTGTATGATGATGCACCTTGACACCTGTACCCATTATGAAATTCTTGAGATTCCTGCCAATGCCTCTTTTCTGGATATCCGGAAAGCATACAAGGAAATTTCGTCCATTTATGATGCGGATTCCATCAGCACTTATTCTTTGTTTACCCCGGAGGAACGGCAACGAATATTGGACAGGGCGGATCTTGCGTTTCAAATTCTGGGAGACATAGAAAAAAGAAAAGAATATGATACCGTTTTGCTGGAGGCGGGAAAAGTTAGCCCGGAAATGCTGGTCTCGGATAAGCCCGATCCCCTGGTTCCGATTTTCCATACACAGCTGCCCCCGGGAAACGGGCACGTGGATAGAAAAATAAAGGAAAAAATCAGTGAGAAAGAGGTCCGGGTTCTGGCACAGGAGATTCAGTCAAAGGAATTGATTTCCGGGCAGGATTTAAAGGCGCTGAGAATGGCGGCCGATATAGAACTGGTCGAGATATTTGAAGTTTCCAGGATCAGCGTGAATACCCTTGAAGCCATTGAATCAGGTTGCAAGGGGAAATTGCCTTCTCCCATATACCTGAAAGGGTTTTTAAAATCCTATGCCCGGTTTCTGGATCTTGTCCCCGAAGTGATAATTGCCGGTTATATGGCATATCTGTCCCGGTCGTAATCCCGGGAATATCGGTTTTTTGCTACATTTTTCCCTCCCGGCTTTCCTTATTTTAGTGTCTGCTTTTTAAATGATTCCAATGAGTTTATGGTTGACTTTCATCATTTGAAACAACTATAGATAAAGATTGTGAATGGAATAACCAAAGATGAAGGATACGAGATGAAAATATTGAAGATAGACCACCTCGGCATAGCTGTAACCAGCATTGATGAAAAGAAAAAATTTTGGATAGACGGCATGGGACTGACCCTGGAGGGCACTGAGACAGTTGCGGCCCAGAAAGTCACCACGGCCTTTCTGCCAGTGGGGGAAAGCGAGGTGGAGCTTCTGGAATCCACGGACGCTGACGGACCCGTGGCAAAATATATTGAAAAAAAGGGGGAAGGCATTCAGCACGTCGCCTTTAGGGTGGAAAATATCGAAGAGGCCCTGGCCGAACTTAAGGAAAAAGGAATTCAGCTCATTGACCAGACACCGCGGGTAGGCGCCGGCGGTGCCAAAATTGCCTTTCTGCACCCCAAGGCAACCGGCGGTGTTCTCGTGGAATTGTGTGAGAGATAAAAAAAGAACAGCCTCAATATTTTGATCTGCGGACGTCTATCTGTTTTCGCTGATAAACAATTATTTTAGACCGGAGGATAACCATGTCTCAAATGTCTGATATTCAAAAATGGGAAGAACTTGCAGTCAAGGAACTTCGGGGAAAACCCCTTGAAAAGCTAACAAAAAAGACCCCTGAAGGGATTGATATTAAGCCCTTGTATACAGCCAAGGATCTGGAAAAGGTGGAATTTATTGGCAACCTGCCCGGGACGGCGCCCTTTGTCCGGGGGCCCATGGCCACCATGTATGCGGGACGTCCCTGGACCATCCGTCAGTATGCCGGGTTTTCGACGGCCAAGGAATCCAACGCCTTTTACCGCAAAAACCTGGCAGCCGGTCAAAAAGGTCTCTCGGTCGCCTTTGACCTTGCCACCCACAGGGGATATGATTCCGATCATCCCCGGGTAACCGGGGATGTCGGAAAGGCGGGGGTTGCCATAGATTCTGTTGAAGATATGAAAATTCTCTTTGACCAGATTCCTCTGGACCAGATGTCCGTATCCATGACCATGAACGGGGCTGTTCTGCCCATTCTGGCCGGATATATTGTAGCGGCCGAAGAGCAGGGCGTCGCCCATGAAAAGCTTTCGGGAACCATCCAGAACGATATCCTTAAAGAGTATCTGACCCGGAATACCTATATTTATCCGCCAGAGCCTTCCATGAGAATTATTTCAGATATCATCGGGTTTTGTTCTGCAAACATGCCCAAATTTAATTCCATCAGCATCTCCGGCTATCATATCATGGAGGCAGGGGCTGATTCGGTTCTCCAGACCGCCTTTACCCTGGCCGACGGTCTCGAGTACGTCAAGGCCGCCCTGGCAACAGGCCTGGATATTGACAAGTTTGCCCCCCGGCTTTCCTTCTTTTTTGGCATCGGCATGAATTTTTTCATGGACATTGCCATGCTCCGGGCTGCCAGATTTCTCTGGGCGGAACTCATGGCCCAGTTTAACCCCAAAAATCCCAAATCCTCCATGCTGAGAACCCATTGCCAGACCTCGGGCTGGAGCCTCACCCAGCAGGATCCCTATAACAATGTGGTCAGAACCACCCTGGAATGCCTGTCTGCCGTTTTGGGCGGCACCCAGAGCCTGCACACCAATTCCTTTGACGAGGCCGTGGGACTGCCCACAGAGCTTTCTGCCAGGATTTCCAGAAACACCCAGATCCTGGTCCAGGAGGAAACCCATATTTGTGATGTGGTGGATCCTTTGGGCGGGTCCTATTATGTGGAAAGCCTGACCCAGAATATCATCGATGAAGTCCGGAAAATTTTAAAGGAGATTGCGGGACTGGGCGGCATGGCCAAGGCCATTGAGTCCGGCATGCCCAAAATGAGGATCGAGGAGGTGGCCGCCCGGCGCCAGGCCCGCATCGACCTGGGGGAAGACGTGATTGTGGGCGTCAACAAATACAAGATTGAAGATGAAATTCCCATTCCCGTGCGGGAGGTGTCTGAAGATGTAAGGCTAGAGCAGGTGGCAAGGCTGAACCAGATTAAAAAGGACCGGGATACAAAAGCGGTTGAAAAGGCGTTGGAGGATATCATAGCTGCCTGTAAGAACGGCGGAAACCTTCTGGAAGCCTGCCTGCCGGCTGTCAGGGCCCGGGCCACCGTGGGAGAGATCTGCGATGCCATGGAATCGGTTTTTACCCGGTTTGTGGCCACCACCCAGTGTATTTCAGGGGTGTATGCGGAAAGTTCGGACCCTGAGATCATAACGGCCTTGAGAAAACGGACCGCTGATTTTGAAAGAGACAACGGCCGAAGGCCCCGAATTCTTTTGTCAAAAATGGGACAGGACGGCCATGACCGGGGAGTCAAGGTGATTGCCACCGCCTATGCGGATTTCGGGTTTGATGTGGATCTGGGACCCATGTTCCAGACCCCTGAAGAGGCCGCAAAAATGGCCGTTGAAAATGATGTCCATGTGGTGGGGGTTTCAAGCCTTGCGGCCGGTCATAAAACCCTGGTCCCCCAGGTGATTGAAGCGTTGAAAAACCTGGGAGCTTCTGATATTAAAGTGGTGGTGGGCGGTATCATTCCGCCGGGGGATTATGCATTTTTAAAACAGGCCGGTGCTTCGGAGATTTTCGGTCCCGGAACGGTTGTGACCGATTCTGCCAATAGAACCCTCAACATCATAGGTGTGTAGACATTATGCTAGTTAATGACCCGGATGTATTGTTCCAGGGTATCCTGGACAACAACCGGCGGTTGATCGCAAAAACAATAACCCTGATTGAGAGCAACCTTCCCGCCCACCAGCAGATGGCCCACCATGTCATGGAAAAGATTCTCCCCCTGACAGGCAAGAGCATCCGCTTGGGGATTACCGGGGTTCCCGGGGTGGGGAAATCAACCTTTATTGAAAGCCTCGGGGTCTGGCTTGCCGATGCAGGGCACAGGGTGGCGGTCCTTGCCGTGGATCCCACCAGCCAGCGAAGCGGGGGGTCCATTCTCGGGGACAAAACCCGCATGGAACGCCTGTCGGCCCATGATAATTCATTTATCCGGCCCTCTCCGGCCGGGGACACCCTGGGGGGGGTAGCGGCCAGGACCCGTGAAATCATGCTGGTGTGTGAGGCGGCCGGTTTCGATGTTATCCTGGTGGAAACCGTTGGGGTGGGTCAGTCTGAAACACGGGTGGCCTCCATGGTGGATTTTTTTCTGGTCCTGATGATTGCAGGGGCAGGGGATGAACTCCAGGGGATTAAAAAAGGGGTGCTGGAACTGGCCGATGCCATTGCCATTAACAAGGCGGATGGTGACAATATCTTTCCGGTTGAAAAGGCCAAAAAAGACCTTGAAATTGCCATGCACCTCATTGCTTCGGAAACACCGACCTGGCATACGCCGGTTCTGACCTGCTCGTCTGTGACCGACGGCGGTACCCAGGCGGTATGGGAAACGGTCCTGGATCATAGGAAACGGTTTCAAGCAACCCAGGAGTTTGACCAGAGACGGAAAAAGCAGTCCATCCAATGGATGTGGACCCTAGTGGAGGATGGATTAAAACAGCGGTTTAAGACCAACAAGCGGATAAACGAACACATCCCCCTGATCTCAAGTCAGGTGGAAAATGATAAACTTTCGCCTTCAGCTGCGGCTGAAATGCTGTTGTCATATTTATAATTACTACTTTTAAGGAATGACGGATGAAAATACATGAGTACCAGGCAAAGGACTTGTTTCGGCGATACAATGTTCTTGTCCCTGACGGACAGGTGGCCTTTTCCGTGGAAGAGGCAAAACAGATAGCCGCAGGACTTGGGGGCTTTCCTGTGGTGGTCAAGGCCCAGATCCATGCCGGCGGCAGGGGAAAGGGCGGGGGCGTAAAACTGGCCGCTTCCATGGAGGAAGTGGAAGCCTTGGCCGGGCAGATCCTGGGCATGACCCTTATCACCCACCAGACAGGCCCTGAAGGAAAGCGGGTGCAAAAATTGCTCATCGAGGCGGGTCAGAAGATTGAACAAGAGCTTTACCTGGGCCTGCTGGTGGACAGGGCAACGGCCTCCATCGTCATCATGGCCAGCCGGGACGGGGGCATGGATATTGAACAGGTGGCCCAAAAGACTCCCGAAAGAATCATAAAGGTTTATGTGGATCCCCTCATGGGGCTTCAGGGATACCAGATCCGGGAAGTCGGGTTTGGTCTGGGCTTGCCAGCCGGTGCCATGAAATCCTTTTCAGGGCTGTTGTCAAATCTCTATAAATTGTTTGTCGCCTATGACAGTTCCATGGTGGAGATCAATCCCCTCATCCTCACACCTGATGACACGGTTCTGGCCCTGGATGCCAAGGTGGATTTTGATTCCAATGCCCTTTACCGGCACAAGGATTTGTTGGAACTTCGGGACCTTTCCGAGGAAGATCCCATGGAAGTGGAAGCATCCAGGTTCAACCTGAACTATATCAACCTGGAAGGCAATGTGGGCAATATTGTCAATGGTGCCGGCCTTGCAATGGCCACCATGGACATCATCAAAAATGCCGGGGCCACCCCTGCCAATTTCATGGATGTGGGAGGCGGTGCCAGTTCCGAGCAGGTGGAAAACGCCTTTAGAATCATCCTGGCCGACCCCAAGGTAAAAGCCGTACTCATTAATATTTTCGGCGGTATCCTAAGGTGTGATATATTTGCCCAGGGCGTTGTGGATGCTGCCAGAAAAACCGGGATCCGCATCCCGGTGGTGGTTCGCATGGAAGGAACCAATGTGGATGAAGGCAAGCGGATACTGGCCGATGCCGGGCTGGATCTGATCGCGGCCTCCGACCTTTCCGATGCGGCAGACAAAATTGCGGCAGCCGTTAACTAAAGGAGATACTTGTTGTGAGCATATTTGTAAATAAGGATACACGGCTTCTGGTCCAGGGAATTACCGGAAATGAAGGCAGTTTTCATACCAGACAATGTATAGAATACGGCACCTGTGTCGTTGCCGGTGTTACCCCCGGCAAAGGCGGAAAAATGATGGATAAGGTGCCGGTATTTAACACTGTGGCCCAGGCGGTGAAGGGAACAGGCGCAAACGCATCCCTGATTTTTGTGCCGCCGCCCTTTGGCGCCGATGCCATCATGGAAGCGGCGGATGCCGGTGTGGCGATTATTGTGGCCATTACCGAAGGCATCCCCATCTTAGATATGGTGCGGGTGAAAAATTTTCTGGCCGCCAAAAAATGCCGGCTCATCGGACCCAATTGTCCCGGGATTATCACGCCGGGTGAATGTAAGATCGGGATCATGCCGGGCAAGATTCATAAACAAGGAAGTATCGGGGTTGTGTCCCGCTCGGGCACCCTTACCTATGAGGTGGTGGACCAGTTGACAAAGCTTGGACTTGGTCAATCCACCTGCATCGGTATCGGCGGAGATCCGGTGAACGGCACCAATTTCATAGATGTGTTGTCCGCATTTCAAGACGATGACCAGACAAGCGCCATTGTCATGGTCGGCGAGATCGGGGGCAATGCCGAAGAAGAGGCAGCCGCATTTATCAATGCAAATATCACAAAACCGGTGGTTGGCTTTATCGCAGGCCTGACAGCTCCGCCCGGCAGAAGAATGGGGCATGCCGGTGCGATTATTTCAGGGTCCAGCGGTACGGGAGCGGCAAAGATTGCGGCATTCAGAGACAATGGAATCCATGTCTGTGAAAACCTGGGGGAAATCGGCCGGATTTGTAAAGAGGTATTTTAGGGAACCTTAAGGAGGTTAAATTTTGGAAAGTTATATTATCGAATCAAACAAAAAAAAGAGCAGAATACCTGCACGGCTGGATCTGGCCCAGAGCGGTACGGGTCTTGTTCTCGGACTGTTCATGTGGGTGCACATGCTCCTTGTGGGCAGTATTATTTTGGGAACCGGCTCTTTTAATTTTGTGGCAAAGACCATGGAATTGTCCTTTCTTTCAGATACGGGTCACGGATTCCCCATTGCGGTCTTTTTTGCAGTGCTCACCATATTCACCCTGTTTATCGCCCATGCATTGCTGGGCGTGCGGAAATTTCCCATTTCATGGAAGCAGCACAGAATCATGAGAGATCAGATGCAGATGATGAACCATACCGATACCAATCTCTGGTATATCCAGGTGGTCACCGGCTTTCTCATGTTTTTTCTGGGATCGGTCCACCTGTATATCATGCTGACCCACCCGGGGAGCATTGATCCCTATTTGTCGGCCGAGCGGGTGGTATCCGGCAACATGTGGTTCTTATACCTGGTTCTGTTGATCTGCGTGGAGCTCCATGGCACCATCGGCATTTACCGCTTGTGCATGAAATGGGGCTGGTTTGCAGGAAAGGACCCAAAAGCTTCCCGGGCAAAGCTTAAATTAATGAAAAACAGACTCACCATTTTCTTTTTATCTGTTGGCGTGCTGGCCTTGCTTGTGTTTGTCGTGATTGGTATCAGCCGCAGGGACAGGGTTGGAGAGAGATATGGAAGCCACAAGGCTGCCGTTGAAACGATCCAGGCCAATGAAGTCGCTCCGGATGTTAAAATTGGGCACCCGTCGTCAGAAGCGCCCGCCCCGGAAGCGCCTGCCCCGGAGGCATCTGCTGCTGAAACCGGTTCTACCCCGGAGGAGGCCCTTAAGGCCCCTGGGGCAGAGGACGGCCATGGCAAAGAAGAGGCTCCTTTGACCGGTACAGCCCATGACACCGAGCAACCAGCCGAAAAACATTAAGATAAGGAAATTTTAAATGAAAGTCATATATACGGATTCACTTATTATCGGTGGCGGCCTGGCGGGTTTAAGAGTTGCCATTGCTGCCAAGCAAAGGGGGTATGAGTCCATCATCCTCTCTTTGATTCCTGCCAAACGCTCCCATTCAGCCGCAGCCCAGGGGGGGATGCAGGCAAGCCTTGGTGCCTGCATCAAAGGGGATGGGGATGATGAAGATGTCCACTTCGGGGACACGGTAAAGGGAAGCGACTGGGGATGCGACCAGGATGTTGCCAGGATGTTTGTGAACACTGCGCCCAAAGCCATCCGTCAGTTGTCTGCCTGGGGGGTTCCCTGGTCCAGGGTCCAGGGGGGGGACAGGGAGGTGATCATCAATGGCCAAAAGGTCACGATTACGGAAAAACATGAAGCCCAGGGCTTGATTACAGCCAGGGATTTCGGCGGCACCAAAAAGTGGAGAACCTGCTTTACCTCGGACGGGACCGGGCACACCATGCTCTATGCCATGGACAACAAGGCCATCCAGATGGAAATTCCGGTCCATGAAAGGAAGGAAGCCATTGCCCTGATCCATGAAGACGGGGTCTGCCACGGCGCTGTTGTCAGGGATCTGATCACCGGCAAGCTCATTGCCTATGTGGCCAAGGCCACCACCATTGCCACCGGCGGATACGGCCGGCTTTATGCCGTGTCCACCAACGCCGTGATTTCAGAAGGGATCGGAACGGCCATTGCCCTGGAAACGGGAATTGCCACCCTGGGCAACATGGAAGCGGTTCAGTTTCACCCCACGGCCATTGTGCCGGTAGGAATTCTGACCACGGAAGGGTGCAGAGGGGATGGCGGCCTGCTCCTGGACAAGGACGGCTACCGGTTCATGCCCGACTATGAGCCGGACAAGAAAGAACTGGCCTCCAGGGATGTGGTGTCCCGCCGCATGACCGAGCACATGAGAAAAGGCAAAGGGGTATCCTCCCGCTACGGAGATCATCTCTGGCTTGACATCACCCTCCTGGGGCGCAAGCACATTGAAAAGAACTTAAGGGAAGTCAAAGAGATCTGTGAATATTTTTTAGGGATTGATCCTGTGAAGGAATATATCCCCGTGCGGCCCACCCAGCATTATTCCATGGGAGGGGACAGGACAAAGCCCACCGGTGAAAGCCCGACCTTGAAGGGATTGTTTTCCGCAGGAGAGGCCGCCTGCTGGGATATGCACGGCTTCAACCGTTTGGGCGGAAACTCCGTGGCAGAGACGGTTGTGGCCGGCATGATCGTCGGCGAATATGTGGCCGACCATTGCGCGGCCAATGGATTGAATGTTTCGACCCATACCATCCAGTATTTTCTGAAAAAAGAAGAAAAGAAAATCACCGACCTTCTGGTCAGAGATTACGGCGAAAATCCCTTTGAGCTCAAAGCGGCCATGCAGAAAATCATGATGGACAAGGTGGGGATCTTTAGGAACGGTGAAGATCTGGCCCAGGCGGTTGAGGAGCTTAAAGTGCTGAACCAGCGGGCCAAAAATATAGCCCTTCGCAATCGCATCTCTTCATCCAACCCGGAATTGGTGGAAGCCATAAGGGTACCCAAGATGATCAAACTGGCCCAGTGTGTGGCATATGGGGCGCAGCTTAGGACCGAAAGCCGGGGTGCCCATGCCAGGGAAGATTATCCCGAAAGAAATGACCGGGACTGGTTAAAGAGAACCCTTACCACCTGGAAAGATGACGCAGCAGACCTGCCGGAAGTCTCCTATGAAAACCTGGATGTCATGCGAATGGAGCTGGCCCCGGGATCCCGTGGATACGGCGTGGACAATACCGTCCACCATCCGGACACGGAAAAGAGGGTGGCCCAGATTGAAGAAATAAAAAAGGCCAATCCCGGGGCAGACAGGCATGAGATGCAGGAGCTTCTTAATCCATTAACCATTCCGGATAAATTTAAAGGAAAAAATGAGCGTATCGGCAGGGGGTATAAATAATGAGTGACCAGGCAAGAATACTAAAGTTCCAGATATTTCGGTATAACCCCTTAAAGCTGGGAGACAAGCCCCGCATGGTAACCTATGAGGTAACCGAAGCCCCGGGGATGACCATTTTCATAGCATTGAACGACATCCGGGAAAACCAGGATCCCTCCCTGCAATTTGATTTTGTCTGCCGGGCCGGGATCTGCGGCTCTTGCGGCATGGTGGTCAACGGCAGACCCGATCTTGCCTGCCGGACCCTGACCTCGAAATTTCCAGAAGGTGAAATCAAGCTTCTGCCCCTGCCCGGATTTGAGCTCATCGGCGATCTGTCCGTGAACACGGGCAAATTCATGCGGGCCATGAGCGAGCGGGTGGAATCCTGGATCCATGACACCAAGGCGGATGAGGTCAATTATGACCGCCTGGAAGAGCGCATGGACCCGGAGGTGGCAGATCAGATATATGAATTGGAGCGGTGCGTGGAATGCGGCTGCTGCATTTCCGCCTGCGCCACCAAACGCATGCGCCCGGATTTTCTATCGGCGGTCGGGTTCATGAGACTTGCCCGGTATGCCCTGGATCCCCGGGACAAGCGGACGGACGAGGAATTTTATGAGATCATGGGGGATGATGATGGGGTTTTCGGCTGCATGACCCTTCTGGGCTGTGAGGACTATTGCCCCAAGGATCTGCCCCACCAGACCCAGATTGCCTATTTGAGAAGAAAAATGGCCCTGGTCAGATAAAGGATACGAAAAATGACAGAGTTTAAATATGAGAAGATGTTTCCCCTGGGACCCGATACAACCGAGTATCGGTTGCTGACCAAAGAACATGTGCGGGTCAGGGAATTTGAGGGAAATGAGGTGCTCATGGTGGAACCCCAGGCCTTAAGCATTCTTGCGGCCGAAGCGTTCAAGGATGTGGCCCACCTTTACCGGAAGGAGCACCTGGAAAAATTGCGGGGCATCATCTATGACCGGGAAAGCAGCGACAATGACCGATATGTGGCCCTGGAATTGTTGAAAAACGCAGCCATTGCATCCCAAAAAATATTTCCCATGTGCCAGGATACGGGTACCGCCATTGTTATGGGAAAAAAGGGACAGCAGGTCTGGACCTGGTCCGACGATGACCAGGAGCTGTCCCGCGGCGCATTTGACGCCTACACCCAGAATTATCTGCGCTATTCCCAGAATGCCGCCCTGACCATGTACAAGGAAATGAACACAAAAACCAATCTTCCGGCCCAGATTGACATTTCAGCGGTCCAGGGAGATGAATACAAATTTTTGTTCATGGCAAAGGGGGGCGGGTCTGCCAACAAAACCGTTCTCTTCCAGATGACAAAGGCCACCCTCAATTCAGAGGAAATTCTGATCAATTTCATGGTCGAAAAAATGAAAGGCCTGGGAACGGCAGCCTGTCCGCCTTACCATATTGCCTTTGTCATCGGCGGTACGTCGGCTGAATTGAATCTCAAGACCGTCAAGCTTGCATCTGCCCGGTATCTGGACACTCTGCCCACCTCCGGCAGTCAGACGGGACATGCTTTCAGGGATGTGGATCTGGAGGAGAAAGTGCTGCTCCGTTCCCAGGGCCTGGGCCTGGGCGCCCAGTTCGGGGGCAAGCATTTTGCCCTGGACATCCGGGTGGTCCGGTTGCCCCGCCATGGGGCTTCCTGTCCCATAGGGCTTGGAGTCTCCTGTTCCGCCGATCGCCAGATCAAAGGCAAGATCACCCGGGAGGGGATCTTCCTGGAACAGCTGGAGGAGAATCCTTCCCAATATCTGCCGATAGAAGAGCCTGTGATGGCGCCGGCCGTTGAAATAGACCTGAACAACCCCATGGACGAGATCCGGGCACAATTATCAAAATACCCCGTGTCCACTCGCCTATCTCTGACCGGCAACATCATCGTGGCAAGGGATATTGCCCATGCCAAATTCATGGAACGGTTTGAGGCAGGCAAAGGATTGCCAGACTATATTAAAAACCATATCATCTATTATGCAGGGCCTGCCAAGACACCCGAAGGCGAGGCATCGGGTGCCTTCGGCCCCACCACGGCCGGTCGCATGGATTCCTATGTCCCGGTTTTCCAGAAAGAGGGCGCTTCCATGATCATGCTGGCCAAGGGGAACCGCAGCCAGCAGGTGACCGATGCCTGTAAAACCCATGGCGGATTTTACCTGGGCTCTCCCGGAGGGCCTGCTGCCCGTCTGGGCAAGGATTTTATTAAAAAAGTCGAACTGGTGGAGTATGAAGAGTTGGGAATGGAGGCCGTTTATATGATTACGGTTGAAAACTTCCCCGCCTTTATCATTGTGGATGACAAGGGCAATGATTTTTATGCCAATCTTTTGTAACAGAGGTTCGGCGTTAGATAGACCATAAATCCCGGAAGGGTAGGCCATACCTACTCTTTCCGGGGTTTATCCGATACCGTGACAGCCATTCTTGTTGCGGTCTTCCCATACCCTAAACAGCTTGTCATGGTACCATTTTCCGAATCCGTTGCCGATTGAAAATTTTTGTTGACAGGATGGAAAAATTTCTCTATGGCATAGAGTATATTCAGTGTTGCATCTTTTTAAAGCAACATTATGCTCGGCTGGGCTATTTACAGTAAAAAAATACAAATTGTTTCGAAGTTTATCCTTCTGTCGTCGTCATGTTTGTTTTCCTTTGTTGTTTCCCCATGGATCATGTCCTTGTTCCGGGCATTAAAACAGATACATCCGAATCATTAAAACAATAAGCTTGGCTGTGCCCAAATCGTGCCTGCCAGCTTATTCACCCATGACAACGTCTAAAAAAGGAGGACAGACCAATGGAAAAAAGTGAGTTGATCAAAGCCATTTCAAAACGGGCAAACATCAATCCAGAGCAAGCCGAGTTGGCACTGGACCAAACGATTGTTGATCTTATATCCCCCAAAATTTTCCCCAAAACAGGAGAAGAGGTTGGGTTTATCAATGACAACAATTGCAAAAACAATTGCAAGGATGCATTGATCCCGGATCAAATGAGAACACAATGGCGATAAGGCCATTCCCCTTATTTGCTTAAATTTAGTCAATGACTGCTAAAATACGGATGCACCCTGCATGGGGGGGTGCATCCCCCTTCAACCGGGTTTTGGAAACATAATGAAGATACACTTTATTCAAATACCGCATCCGGCATATACGGAAAGGAATTTACCCCTGGCGCCCGCCATCCTGAAAGCCAGTCTATTGAGCCTGAAGTACGCAGAATCCCTTGAAACAGCGCTTGTCAACAATCGGCGATTCGACAGACAGGGGTGCCGATCAATCCTGGAGCAAATCATATCGGATCGGCCGGACATGATTTGCTTTTCCCTGTATATGTGGAACCTGGACAGAAGTCTTTATTTGATTCGCAGAATCAAATCCTGTCTGCCGCAAACCATCATTGTGGCAGGGGGACCTGAAATAGAACCGGGCTCAAATATTTTTTCACAGGAGATGGGCATCGATTTCGCCGTTATCGGTGAGGGCGAGGAACCATTAAAGGATATATTGGATATATACCACTGGCCGGCAAAGGATATTGAAACCATACCGGGGATCGGGTATCGGTTTTCTGGAAAATACAAATTCAATTGTCTGCCCCGTCGCGGCTGCGATATCAACAAAACACCCTCCCCCCTGTTGCTGGAGTATTATGATATTTCAGACTATCAGGAGCTGATGATCTTTATCATGCGGGGGTGCCTCCAGAGCTGCAGTTATTGTACCTGGAGCGCCAGGGGGCGGTTGCGGGCCTATGGTATTGACAGGCTCAAACAAGAGCTGGGCTATATTTATGATAAAACAAGGGCATTGGGCCAGAAAAAAATTGTTTCCATCTGCGATTCGGCCTTTAACACATCTCCTGTCTTCAAATCGTATTGCGAAGCGATCAGTGAAATCAATAAGGACAACCTGTTGGAGTTCCGCTGTTTTGTTCAAGCCGATCTCATTGATGATCCCGCGGCTCGCTTGTTAAAAAAAGCCAAGTTTACAAGCGTAGAGATTGGTCTCCAAAGCGTGCACCCGGCTATTTTGAAAAATGTGAACCGTGTGCAGCAGCCAGATGCTTTTTTAAAAGGCCTGTCCATCTTAAAGCAATATGAAATCCCCTTAATCGTGGATACAATACTGGGCCTTCCCGGCGATTCCCTGGAGGGTTTTGGCCAGACCATGGCCTTTGTCGAAAAAAAAGGGCTCAGACCGGTGGTCTTTAATCTGTCCCTGACCGGGAAATCGCTTTTGAAAAAGAAAAAGAATGATTTCGGCATCCATGCCCAGGTATTTCCACCCTATTATGTTGTTCATTCCAACACCTTTCCCAGAAAGGTGCTTTTACAGGCCTTGGAGGAGTATCAGGAATATTCAGCCGATTTTAATCCCATTCATAATCTCGGGTTCCCGCTTTTGGGAATTGCCGCCCTTGGGGAGGATGTCGGAATCAAACTTGCATCCCCAAAGGAGGCGTTGCGGTGCCATGGCCCTGTGACAGCGATTGTCGTAACCCTGCCGGATGCAAGGCCCTTTCTGTCGTCTTTGGATCTTCCCTTGCTTCTCAGTTCAACAATGGGTGCCAGTCCAAAGGTGCTCATCCGATTTTCAAGTCAGGAGGGACAGGATCGGGATGTTCACCTGCTCCAGGCTGTGTTGGAAAGGATTGCCGTTGAAAATAAATACCTGGCCTGGGATATCTTTGTTGAGAACCCGCCAGCTGGGCTGGTTGCCGGCGGTGCACTGGCACACCTGCACCAATCCATTGCGCGCCTATCCAACCCGTTTCTGAACAGCCTTGATGCATTATACCCTGCAAACACAACTGCCATCCGAAGGAGGGGGTGCAATTTGATTGCCGTTTTCCCGCCGGGCCAACCGGGTAGCAGGAATGGAGAAATGCCATTCCAGACCCTTTCTCGATTGTGCTTCCGCCTGGAAGACGCCAATGCAAATAAGCTCAAACAGATGCAGAACGCTGCGACCGATAATTGGCTGATTGACCTGCAGGGGGAAGCAGGACCGGTCGGCCGACTGGAAGGATTCATGAAGGACTTGTCAGATATATGGCAGGCGGGAAAGCAGGTTTTCTTCATGGATTGGGTTCTCCAGAGATGGTGGGAACAGGAGTTTTTGAAAATACGGCCTGTCAGACAGGAAAGGTGTGAGGTGTCCATTGATTCCAAAGGTGTTGTGGCAAGGAGTTTTTCGGAAAAAGACCTGTACTGGGATTCCGTTGCCCGCTGGAAGCTTCTCAACACCCCCGGCACAGGGGCGTCCATCCAGCAGACCCTTATCCATCAGGCATTGCTTCGATTGCCTTCCCATAAGGGCCATCACTAGCATAAGGATACAAAATGGGACAAAAACATATCAAATGGGATTTCACCGGTGATTGCAACCTGAGGTGCAAGCATTGTTCTGTGGGCAATACCTATTTTGACAGCAAGGTATCTGAATTGTCACTGGAACAGAAACTGGAGGTTGTCGATAAACTGGCAGAGGGGAACATTGCCTCCATTTCTTTTCTCGGCGGAGAACCCCTGGTTAAAGGGGATGCCTTTTACAAAGTGGCCCGGCACGCTGCCCGGAAAAATATTTATGTCACCCTTGTTTCCAACGGCACCCTCATGGATGCTGAAAGTATAAAAAAAATTTTTGATGCCGGCATACAGACAGTGGTGCTAAGCTTGGAAGGCAGCACCGCCGTCCCCCATGAATCCATCCGGGGAAAGGGAACTTTTTCCAGGGTGATAACCAATCTGAAAAAGCTCTCAAAGGCCAATGCATCAAGGAAAAAACCGGTTTGTGTTAAAATTAATACAGTGGTGTCCCAATACAATAAAACACAGATTTCTCCTCTGTTCGACATGCTGTCGGATCTGGGTGTGGATGAGTGGGCTGTTCTTTCCCTTGGGCCCATTGGATATGCGGGGAAAAATATAGAACAGCTCTGGCTCACGCCGGATGAGGAGATCCAGACAGCAGTCCGGCTTGCCCAAAAGTGGACGGCTGTTAAGGCCACCCCTCCGTTTAAACTCTCTCCCCAGTTTATCTACCCCCTTATTTCAGATTATATCATGGATAGATACGGGCTTGCATTGCCATCCCCATCCATATGCTGCACAGCTGCCATCAGCATGGGGTTTATCAGTCCCGGCGGAGACCTTTTCCCCTGTGATCGGATTTCGGGCCCCCAGTATGCCGGGAAAAAAATGGGAAAGGCCCCAATAAGACCCTTAAGTCTTCTGGACCATGGATTTTATGAAATATGGAATGATGCCTATTATGTGGAGATGTTTCCGTTTATCCTGGACCCGAAAACCTATCGGTTCTATCAGCCCTGCAACCGGTGCAAATATTTTTTTGACCGGACCTGCAACCCTTGTCCCCTGTATTCAATGGATTCAGCAGTCCGTATTCCCACATGTGAAATTGCCGCTGCCCATTTGGGGGATATTTCAGGGGGGAACAGGATGTCAAGGCTGGGTGTCACCTTTGTCAGCGACCAGGACAAATCAGAGGTCGCACGGGCCGATCATCAGGACAACCCTTTTTTCCAGGAGAAGCGGATAACCCGTCGACAGGGGATACGCACCTTTTCAGACAAGCATCAAACGATATTATTTAATCCCTACACTGTGGAATTTATCGGGTTGAATGAAATGGGGCACTACCTATGGGGATTGATCGGAAAAACAGACAGCGCGGAAACCTTGCATCGGGAGACGGCAATGGTTCTGGACCAATTGGTATCTCACTGGGTCCCATTGGAAAAAAGAAAATTCATTTCTTCCCGGGAAATGGGCATGAATGTGGATGCATTCCTGTCGGATTTGAAGGAAAAGGGATTTATCCTTAATTCCTAGGCCATGGAGACAGGATCAAGGGCCATGTCGAAAACATGGTTGCAGAAAAAATAACGCTTAACTTGAATGAAACCCCTGACAATCGGGTCTGCTGACGTTTAGGAAGCGTAGCGGTTAGAAAGTTTTTTAAGGCTTTGCCCTAGGGGGTTTTCAATGGCCGATTTTAAAAAAAGCGCCAGAAATGTGAAGGGCAGTCTTGGATCAAAGTCGATAAAATAAATTCCCAAAGGATTCATGATCCGTTAAATGGTGAATATTGTTTCAAGGGTGCATTCAATGTTTGTCGTATTTCAATGTGTTGTCTGCCCATGGGGTCTTTCCTTTATTTTTTTTGGGTATCCCATGCGCTGGTAAAATTCAGGAATTTTGTTTTCATCATGGGAAGGAGATTCTTTCTGAATTTCAAAAATGGTGTTGACATTTCCGGTGTTAATTTTTCTTCCGGCTTTGTTGTGAGCTTTCCGCTCAAGATTGGGGAGGCGAGGCGCATATCATTGATCCCAAGCTCCTTAAAAAATTCAATCACCTTAAAAATTTCTGTCCGATTGGTGACAAGGGCTTTATCCGGGACAAGGGAAACCGCCACATAAAAGCCTTCATCCTGAAAGAGTTTGATTGCATTGAGCGCATAATCATCAATGCCCTGTGTCCGTCTTCCGTTGCCATGGACGTTGGGCGAGTAATGATCCAGGCTGACCACCGGTATTTCAAGCCCCGCTTGTTTCAAGCGTTTCACACGCTCTTTTGTTACAACTTGGGTAAGGTTTTCCGGATGTCGTAACAACAACACCTTTAAGAAAACCATTATAGGCAACGGATGGGAAGCAGGGCGTAAATGTATTGGCGTATATTTTATTCCCAATTTTGGTTAGCTTGCTTTCCTTGGGAACGTATTTCATGGCAGGCTTCTGCTTTATGCTGAGAGATGAAAGTTCTTTGTTCATACCCAATTTAAGGTCTGTTACAAGTCTTTCCATCCCATAAAGCTGAGTTCCGTTGTATTTTCTCATTTGCGATTCTCGCGATTATTTCAATTTCAAACATCCTTGGCTGTTCCCGAAATTTCAATCATAACCTGGGTTTCATGGGTTAAAAGGAAGATATCTTGAAATATCGGGATAAACAAGCGTTTCTATTGAAAAAGACCGGATTATGGGTATTTTTCTTTACAAATCCCTGCATCTCATGTAGTGTTCCCGGCTTTAAATCAAAGCGGCATATTTAAAAAAAGAGACCAAACCAATTTACCAGGGGGAAAATGTATCATGTCTGCCATATTTGGTATTGATTTCGGGACATCCAACTCAGCATTGTCCGTTGCCATGGGAGGGGCGGTCAGACTGCTGGACACGGACAAAGAAAACCCCATTTCCAATTCCCTGAAATCAATTCTTTATTTTTTAAAAGAAGATGGCCTGACAAAAGCATATGTCGGGTATGAAGGCGTCAAGGCGTATATTGCCAACGGAGCCGACGGCCGGTATATGCAGTCTGTCAAAACTTTTCTCCCGGATGTTTCCTTTGAAAAAACAAATATTTACGGAAAATCCTATACCCTTGAGGAATTGATCGCAATTTTTTTTCGGGTTATGAAACTCCGGGGCCAGGAGATTATAAACCAGGAGGTGTCGGATGTGGTTTTGGGACGTCCGGTCATCTTCTCCGAGGACCCAAACCTGGATCGCATTGCCCAGGAGCGCCTGGCCCGGGCAGCGCAACTGGCCGGATTTAAGAATGTTTCTTTTCAGCTGGAACCCATTGCAGCCGCCCTTGCCTATGAAAACAGCCTTGAACCAGGAGAGGAACAGATCGTTCTGGTGGGGGACTTTGGGGCCGGCAGCTCTGATTTTACCATTTATAAAGCCGGGAAAAGGACCGGACAAAATGGGCAGAGGGAGAAGGATATTCTTTCCCTGGGGGGGGTGTATATCGGCGGAGATATCTTTGATTCTGAAATTATGCGGGAAAAGGTTGCCGTCTATTATGGGAAAAATGTACAGGCAAAATCCATGTGGAGCGATACGCTATTCGGTCTTTCCCCCCTTGTTGTCCGCAAGCTCATGCAATGGCATCTCATTCCCCAGCTCCGGCTGCCCAGAACATTGGACACCATCAGGGAACTGAAGGTGAGCGCAAGCTTTCAGGACAAAAAATTACTGGGAAACCTGGAAAATCTGATCCGGGGCAATTACGGGTACCTGTTGTTTCAGTCCATAGAAAAGGCAAAATGTGAGCTGTCAGACAGCAACAACTCCCGGATCTATTTTAATGAATATGAGATCTGCATTGATGAGGTTTTGTCCCGGGACGAATTTGAAAGCTTTATCTCCGATAAGATCGCATCCATAAACACCTGCATCAATTCAACCCTGGCCACAGCCGATTTGTCCTGTTCGGATATTGATGCGGTCTTTCTGACCGGCGGGTCCTCCTATATCCCTCTGATCAGGGAAATATTTGAAAAAAGGATCGGAAAGGAGAAGATCCGAACAGCGGATGCCTTTACCAGTGTGGCCTATGGCCTGGGCCTCCACGGAGCCCGACTTGGATGATGCAGTCCCGCCCGACCCGAAAACCCCATGGGCCGGAAGAAAAAAACCTAGGGTTACAGCCGGTCCTGCCCGATATTCACGGAATCCCGGAAACATAAACCGATACTTATCGCACAGGCGGATCTATTTTATCTTGAATCATTTGAATGCTTAAGGGGGTGGTATTGTCAAGGTGGATATCCCGCTGGGGAAAGGCAATGACAAGACCTTCCTGCCTGAAGTGCGCATCGATCTCGAATCGGACCTGGCTTTCGATTTGTTTTTTCTCGAGCACCATGCGAATTACAACCCAGAAATATAACTCAAAAACAAGGGCATTGTCGCCAAAATCGGAAAAAAGAACAAAAGGTTCAGGGTTTTCCAATACATTCGGATTTGATTTTGCCGCTTTGAGCAGCGCTTCCTCAACCTTTTTGACGGGCGAGCCATAGGAGAGACCAACCACCACTTTTGTTCTGATTCTGTTATCGGAAAGGGTCCAGTTGGTAATGTTTTTTTCAAGGAAACTGGAGTTCGGGACCAGTTTATGAACATTTTCTCCGGTGCGAACCCGCGTACATCGGGCGCCGATTTCTTCAACTTTTCCCAGCACACCCTCAATTTCGATCAGATCACCGATGTTGATGGGGCGTTCCCCAAGAATGATGAATCCGGAAATAAAATTATTGATCAGATTCTGGGCACCAAAACCGACACCAATGGCAATGGCACCTCCCAGAAATGCAAACGCGGTCAGGGGAATGTTGACGATTCTCAAGGCAAAGAGGAAAACAAGCAGATATGCAAAATAGGAAAGTGTTTTATGGACAGCAGAGGCGGTGGTCTCTTTAAACTGAGAGGTGGCAAGAATCCGTTTGTGGATATGGTGCAGGACAAATCTGCTGAGAATAATCCCGGTGCCTAGAATTAAGAGGGCAATAAAGACCTTCCCGAAAGAGACAGATTTCTGGTCAACCACCCATATCTCCATATTCCATAAGCCTTTCATGGTTTGGCCGAACCCTGACAAATGGTCATTCACAGAGGGCTGATCCATTTTTTTTTCAATCTGTGCCAGAAGATTGCGTTCAATCTGGTCTGTTGCGACAATCATGGATTGAAATTCAAGACGTCTTTCAAATTGTTTTCTCAATGCATCCATTTCAACAAAAAGATTGTTTTTTATGGATGCAGAGACGTCTTCCTCCTGTATCAGACCCTCAATGGCCGATATCTGTTTTTGGAGATTCACCAGATGATTTTGCTGCATCTGCAGGGCTTGGTTCAAACTGGTAATATTTTTTTCTGTTTCATCTTTGATCTGTTTTTCCCGGCTTTGGGGTAGCTCTCCTTTTACAATGGCATACCGCTGCTGCCAGATTGTTTTCTGCCGATTCAGCAAGAGAAGGGAGTCCTGCTTCAGTTCCACCACAACGATATAGGTTTTTCTCCACTCATCCCTTGCTTTTAAAACGGCCTGGGCTATGTTTCGTTCCTGTTCAAGGGATGCTTTGTTGAGTTTCTGCTGGGCTTTATCCAATTCCTGTTCAATCGATTTCTGGTCATTTCTGAACTTTATGATTTCATTTTGAATATTGCTTTCTTTGGTCTGGATTAATTCCAGCTGGTGATTCAGGTCGTCCTTATCATGGGATATATGGGATACCACAAAGGCTTCCTGCTCTTTTAGCAACTTTATTTGGATGACCGCATTGTCGTTTTCTATGGTGTACCGGTGTGTCTCAATGCCCAATGCACGAATCCTCACTAG
>Ga0180007_10002642_pt1 | contig 21020 bp, 19 predicted proteins | sample MM_PC_MetaG_FD_121122 | JGI IMG/M metagenome (GOLD analysis project Ga0180007, IMG submission 121122) | Groundwater microbial communities from the Aspo Hard Rock Laboratory (HRL) deep subsurface site, Sweden - MM_PC_MetaG | ecosystem: Environmental > Aquatic > Deep subsurface > Groundwater... | reverse complement strand
GGCAAAAACACATCTTTTCGCTAAGCCTGAGCCTGCATCGTGCAGGCCCAGCCGCGCGTTCTCACTATTTTGACATCCCTGTCAAAATTACGTTCGAAAGCGCCGCTCAAAGAGAATTTTTGCCAGACCATTGACTATCGCTATTAGCCATCAGCCATTAGCCCAAGCTTCTACCTTGTGTCCTTGTGACCTTCTTATATTATTAACATGGCATCACCATAGCTAAAAAAACGATATTCCTGTTCAACTGCCTGGCGATAGGCTTCCATAATCAGCTCCTTGCCGGCAAAAGCACTGATCAGCATCAGCAAAGTTGTTTTCGGCAAATGAAAATTAGTTAACAGCATATCAACTGCTTTAAATTTATAAGGCGGATAAATAAAAATTTCTGTTGTGCCTTCTGCCGCGGTAATAGAAAAACCATTGTCAATATCAGCACAGCTTTCCAAAACCCGGCAGGCGGTTGTGCCTACAGCGCAAATCCGATGACCGGCTTGCTTGACTGCCTCAATTGCCTGGGCCGACGCATTTGTCAGCTGATAAGCTTCTTTGTGCATCTGATGCAGCTCAATATCATCCACTTTTACTGGCAAAAAAGTTCCTAATCCCACATGCAATGTAACATAAATTGTGTTTATCTTTTTTTCACGCAGTTGATTCAGGATTTCCGGGGTAAAATGCAGGCCAGCGGTGGGTGAAGCAATTGCTCCGGGATTTTTCGCGTACACAGTCTGATATCTGGCGCTGTCCGCGCTCGATACCTTGCGTTTTATATACGGCGGCAATGGCATCATCCCAAAATTCTCTAAAACAGTTTCAATATCCGTGTCCAGCTGAAACTCAAGGCACTTCATGCCTTGCTGTCTTGCCTGCTCAATATCCTGGACAATCGCCGTGTATTGCGCGTTAGCAAAGCTGATGATTACTTTATCTTTTAGTTTTTTCCCGGGTTTAGCAAAAACTAAATATTTATTTTTAGCCAAGCGTTCCACCAAAAGAACATCAATTTCCTTTTCCCTGATTTTGCCAATCAAACGCACTGGCTTTACTTTGGTATCATTTAACACTAAAGCATCACCCGGCTCAAACATACTGCTAATCGCTTTAAACTGGCTGTGAGTGATTTTATTGGTTTTGCGTTCAACAATTAAAAGTCTAGACTGATCACGCTGTTGAGCTGGATATTGGGCAATAAGCTGTGCTGGCAGATGATAATCAAATTCGTTTATATGCATTGGCTATGTTTTGTTTTTCTTTTTTTTAGCAGCCTGGCTTTGCTCAAAACTGAGATTACAGCCGCAGTATTTTTGGCGGTACATATCTTCTAATCGGGAAATCTGCACAGCGCGCTGATAGCCGGAACTGAAATTTTCATAATGAAAATCCACCCCAGTTTCCCCTGCTACTTTTTGACCGATATCTCGAATCTTTTCTCCATCCTGATATGGACTGACCAGTAAAGTTGTGCTAAAATAATCAACATTAATTTTTTTAGCATGTTCCGCGGTTTTTTTAAGCCTTAAATACCAGCAGGTGTGACAGCGTTCCGGACCGTCTAATTTTCCCTCAAAAGCAGCAAAAAACTGTTCACTATCTTCATTTTTATCAAAAAACATCGCGCAGTCAGTGCGGTTGGAATAAGCAAGAACATTTGTTTTACGCTTTAGCAATTCTTCTTTTGGCTGGATATTCGGATTATAAAAAAAACCACCTACTTCGAAATTCCGGACTCTCAGCTGTTCCAAAGGAAAAATCATGCAAGGAGCACAACATACATGCAGTAAAATAGTTTTACGCTTCATCGCTGATTATATCCTTTTTACGGCCTAAATGCTGATAAGCCAATTGAGTTGCCTGCCGACCGCGAGGTGAACGTTTAAGCAAACCCATTTTTAAAAGATACGGTTCCACCACATCAACAATTGTATCATTTTCTTCATTTAAAGTCGCGGCCAAAGATTCAATGCCCACTGGGCCGCCGTCATAAGTATCAATAATCACGCTTAAAACCCGGCGGTCAATATCATCCAACCCAAGATTATCAACACCCTGAAGATTAAGCGCCGCGTCTGTCAGCTCCGGAGTCAACTTGCCTTGAGCTTTTACCTGGCAATAATCCCGCACGCGGCGTAAAAGCCGATTAGCCACCCGGGGTGTTCCCCGCGCACGTTTAGCGATTAAAATCGCGCTTTCCTGATCAATCGTTAAACTCAGCTTTTCCGCGGATTTTTTCACAATATTAACCAATTCCTGCCAAGGATAAAAATCAAGATGATACGACATGCCAAAACGGCTGCGCAAAGCAGCGGTTAATAATCCGGAGCGAGTGGTTGCACCAATCAAGGTAAAGGGTTTTAAGTTAAACTGGATGGTCTTAGCATACGGTCCTTTATCAATCACAAAATCTATTTTATAATCTTCCATTGCCGGATAAAGAAACTCTTCGACTACTTTAGACAAGCGGTGAATTTCATCAATAAACAAAATATCACCCTGTTCAAGATTAGTCAGGATGCCAATCAGATCTCCGGCCCGCTCAATTGCCGGCCCAGAGGTTGTGGTAATTTTCGTGCCCATTTCATGCGCCACAATATGCGCTAAAGTTGTTTTGCCCAAACCCGGAGGTCCGGCGCAGATAAGATGATCTAAAGGCTCTTGCCGGGCTTTAGCGGCTTGTATACCGATCAGGAGATTTTCTTTTAATTTATCCTGGCCAATGAAATCCGCGAATTTAACCGGACGCAAAGATAAATTCAGCACAAGATCTTCTTCAGTTTCCTGCTGAATCAGCACGGGTTCCCTGAGGATTTTCGCGTCATCATGATTATTGTTTTGATTTTTGTCTATAGACTTCATTTAATAGCTCTTCTGAATTAGTTATATTATTATTTCTCTGGATTGCTTTTTTAATCATCAGCTCTGCTTCCGTTTTCTTATACTGTAACTGCAGGAGCACCGACAATGCTTCCTGCTCAAGATCAGTTTTAATCTCAGGAACTTGTTCTTGTTCCGGAGATTGAATTAAACTGAATTTTCCGACTTTCCCCTGAAGTTTGGCCACGATTTCCCGGGCTCTTTGGTTGCCGATTCCCGGCAATGATTTTAAAAATGATACATCTCCGCTATCAATTGCCCGGGCAATATGCGCAATCGGCTCACTCAAACAGCGCACAGCGGCTTTGGGTCCGATTCCGGAAACCGTGATAAATTTTTCAAAGAATTCTTTTTCAATTTCATTTACAAACCCGATTAATATCGGAAAACTTTTACTAGGGTCAGTCTGCAGATAATGGAATGTGAATAAATCGCATTCAACAGCTTGTCGGGGCAAAGAGATAAACACGCCTTGGGGAATAAACACTTCATACCCCAGTCCCTGCACATCGATAATCAGAGAGCTTTCTTTGCGCTGTAATATTTTACCAGATATTCTACAAATCATATTTGCCTGCTGCTTATGTTAATATGGGTTATGGCAATTGCCAGGGCATCAGCCACGTCATTCGGCTGGGGAATTTCTTTTAACCCCAGCATTTCTTTTATTACTTTTTGAACTTGGGCCTTTTGGGCAGCACCCGCACCAGTAATTGCTTTTTTAATTTTCTTTGGCGCGTAACCAATCACCGGAATATTTTCCTGAGCTGCCACCAAACAGATAACTCCCCGGGCATGCGCCATCATAATCGCGGTTTTCGGATTTTTATAGTGCGAAAACAATTCCTCTAAAGCTAAAACCTGGGGATGATAAGTCTGAACAACCTCAACCAAACCAGAATAGATTTTTTTAAGTCTTAATGGCAATTTTTGCCGCGCGGTTGTTCGGATAATCCCAGCTTCAATTAACTTAAAGCTTTTATTTCTCCCTTTGCTGGGAAAGGATATTCCCTGATCATTACTTTCCACAACTCCGTATCCCACACACTGCAAACCAGGATCAACGCCTAAAACACGCATAGATATCCTTAGGTTTCTAGTTCATTAAGGATATCATCCGGAATATCAAAATTAGAATAGACATTCTGCACATCATCATTGTCTTCTAAAGCACTGACTAAATTTAATATCTGCTGGGCCACGGCTTTTTCATTTATTGTTACAGTTGTATCCGGAACCATGGTTACTTCCGCCTGACTCATGGCAATTTTCTTGTCTTCAATTGCTTTTTTTACTGTTTCAAAATCCTTGAGCTGCACACTGATTTCATAACAAGTATCTTCAACCACCATATCATCAGCGCCGTTTTCCAGAATTATATCCATTAATTTATCTTCTTCACTTTTGTCTTTATCAACAACAATAATTCCCTTTTGCTTAAATTGCCAAGCAACTGATCCGGCTCCAGCCATATTCCCGTTTTTCTTGGTAAAAATACTGCGGATTTCCGCTGCTGCGCGGTTCTTATTATCAGTTAAAACATCAACTAATATTGCTACTCCCGCCGGGCCATACCCCTCATACAAAATTGATTCATAAACAACACCCGGAAGTTCGCCGGTTCCTTTTTTAATCGCGTTAGTAATATTGTCCTTGGGCATGTTCGCGTCTTTAGCTTTTTGGATTGCCAAACGTAAACGCGGATTCGCGTCCGGTTCGCCGCCGCCTTCGCGCGCTCCCACAGTTATTTCCTTGATCAGCTTAGTAAACGCTTTGCCTCTTTTCTGATCAGTTGCTGCTTTTTTATGTTTTATACTTGCCCACTTTGAATGTCCTGACATATAATTTTAACTCCATTTCTTTTTTAACTAACAAAACACAAAATTATCAACCCGGATTATATTTCGGAATTTTAGTCTGAAATTTCTCACTTATCAAATTACCTCGGGACTGCCAGCGGACATAAACAGTTATATCCTTAGCCACAGCATCTCCCTGCGGAGCGACAATTACCAGATATTCAAAATCCTGATGATACGCGTCAGGAGTATAGGTTCCGGTATCAAAAACATCCACCGCTTTAATATCACTCGAACCCGCTAATTTAATTTCCTCAATCACTCTTTGCCCGACCATTGAAGCCCGGGTCAAATTTGACGCTTTTTTAGACGCGTCCAAAGCAATCGGCAAATATGCCATTACCGAAACTAAACCTATGCCCAGAATTGCCAAGGCCATGATTATTTCAATTAAAGTAAAACCAGTTTTTTGTTTAATCATAAACATAAGCCTTAATCGCCGGTATTTTAATGATGATGTTCTTCATCATCCTCAATTTTTGCTTCTGAAATTATTTTTTCCGCGTTCTTATGCGGCACTTCATCATAATGCGAAAAAGTCATGGTATATGAGCCTCGGCCCTGAGTCATTGAACGCAGATCAGTCGCGTAACGCAGCATTTCCGATAAGGGAACTTGGGCTTTTACTTTTTCATTTTTTCCGGACTGCTCCATACCCTGCACTCTTCCCCGACGGGAACTAAGATCACCGGTTATCGCCCCCATACATTCATCAGGGATAACAATTTCAACTTCCATCACCGGTTCAAGTAATATCGGAGATGCTTCCAGCACGCCTTTTTTCAAAGCAATTCCTCCGGCGATCTGAAAAGCCATATCCGATGAATCAACATCATGATAAGAGCCATCATAGACAGTTACCTGAATATCGACCAAAGGATAACCGGCTAATACCCCTTGGGCCATTTTATTTATTACCCCTTTTTCTACAGAGGGAATATACTGCCGGGGAATTGCTCCGCCGACAATTTTATTCAAAAATTCAAATTCCTGGCCTCTTGCCAAAGGCGCGATTTCCAGCCAAACATCTCCGTATTGACCGCGTCCGCCGGATTGTTTCTTATACTTATGATGGACTTTTGTTGATTTTTTAATTGTTTCTTTATAGGCCACTTTCGGAGTACCAACCTCCACTTCCACATGATATCTTAATTTCAAGCGTTCAATCGCGATTTGCAAATGCATATTGCCCATACCGGAAAGAATTAATTCCTTGGTCTGTGAATCACGGCTGACTTTTAATCCCTGATCTTCAATAGTCATTTTCGCCAAAGCCTGAGAAATTTTATCCTCATCCTGCCGGGTTTTGGGTTTTAAAGAAAAAGCTATGGCCGGAGATGCTTCTTTTTTAACATCAAAAACCAATTTCCTTTTTGGATCGCATATAGAATCACTGGTATGCGTGTTTTTCAGTTTAGCCACAGCTCCGATATCACCAGCTAAAATAGCCTCCACCGCAAGCTGATCCTTGCCTTGTAAAACATATAATTGGCCGATGCGCTCTACAGCATTTGCCTGGACATTAAAAAATTCCGTATTTGAGCTAATCGCTCCGGAGACTACTCTAAATATGCTCAGCTGTCCGACATAAGGATCAGACACGGTTTTAAAAATATATCCGGAAAAAGGCTGATCTTCAGTGGTTAAAACTTCTTTTTTCTCACCGGTTTCAGGATCAGTTGCCGGCATAGTTTCCCAGCAAGCAGGTGATGGAAAATAACTGACTATTTTATCAATCAGCTGTTTTACCCCCAGTTGTTTTACTGAACTTCCGCAAAAAATCGGCACAACTTTATTTTGCTTAAAAGCAATTTTAAAATATTTACAAATCTCATCATGAGTTAATTCTTCACCATTAAGATATTTTTCGACCATGGCATCATCAGCTTCGGCAACACTTTCAATAAACGCTTCGCGAAACATCGCGGCCTTTGCTTGTTCTTCGGCTGAGAGCTGATCCCATTTTTCTTTAGTCAAAAGATTAGCCACTGCTTTAAACTCTGATTGCGAACCTATGGGTAAAAATAAAGGCGTGCATTGTTTGCCAAATTCATTTTTAATTTCTTCAATAACTTTATAAAAATCAGCATTATCCTTATCCATCTTACTGATAAAAATAGCCCTTGGAACATTATTGTTGGCCAGTATCTGCCAAACTCTTTGAGTGCCGACTTCAATACCATCAACCGCGCTGATCACAATAATTCCCGCGTCCGATGCCGGAACAGCATTGCGCAATTCTGTAACAAAATCAGCATAGCCCGGAGCATCAATTATATTAATCTTAGTATTGGCAGATATACAATGCAAAATTGAAGCATTAATTGATATCTTATGATTGATTTCCAATGGATCATAATCACTGACCGAATTTCCCTCATCAACATTCCCCTGGCGGCTCACTTGTCCACAAGAAAAAAGCATCGCGTCAGCTAACGATGTTTTTCCCGCGCCGGAGTGAGACACCAAAATCACATTACGAACAGTAGTTCCAGAATATTTATCCATTCTTGTTACCTCCTCGCTATGTTAAAGTAAAAAACAATCAAAAATCTCCTATTTATCTGAATGCTCAATTATTCTTTGCTTGGGTTCAACTTTCCAGCTACTCGCACTAACCAAAATTGCCAAAAACACAGTAAACACAATCCAATCCCGGCCAATCACCAGCAGCGCCAAGCGGGTATATCCGCCATAAGGCCGGGCAATCTCTTCGAGTATTGTGGAAATCAGCAAACCGCCTAATATTACCGGAGCAATCACTTTCACGGAAATATCCCACCACCATTTATTTAAATTCCAGCTGCTGAAATGATTAATATGTTCTCTTAATTTTTTAGCTTTAAAAATCCAGCCAATAATAATGCATTCCAAAATTGCCGCGATAATAATTCCATAATTAGTCACAAAATGATCGACAATATCCAGCCATAATATACCAGCGCGTGTGGTAAAAATTATTCCGCCAAGAAAACCAATAATTGATAAAACGGAAACAACCACTTTCCGGGAATAATGAAATTTATCAATAATTGCCGAGGTTATACCTTCGAGAATAGAAATCCCGGAAGAAAGTCCGGCTATGACCAAAATCGCGAAAAATACCAGACCAAATTCCCGGGAAAATGCCGGCAGCATGCTGATTGCTTTAGGGTAAACAACAAAAGCCAAACCAATAGACTCAGTAACAACCTCACTTATCGCCTGTCCGGTATTGTGCGCCATATAACCCAAAACCGAGAACACCCCAAAACCAGCAAAAACTGAAAACAAACAATTAACAAAACTAATGATTACCGCGTCGCGGACAATCTGGCTTTTCCTGGGTAAATAAGAAGCATAAGCCAGGATAACTCCAAAACCTAAACTTAAGGAAAAGAAAATCTGGGAAAAAGCATCCATCCATACCCGGATATCAGCTAAACGGCTGAACTGCGGCTTTAAATAAAGTTTAATTCCTTCTGATGCTCCGGGCAGCCGAATTCCCCAAAACACAATCAAAGCAGTTAAAATAAATAACAAAGGCATGAAAATTTTATTCGCCCGCTCCAGGCCTTTCTGAACTCCCACAAACACAATCAGCCAGTTAAAAAACCAAACCAGCATCAGTCCAACTAAAATCGGAGTTCTTAAATCACCGATTTCAAAAGGCCCATTAGACACCATTAAAAACTGTTTAAAGAAAAAAGTATTGGGATCAGCGCCCCATTGTCCGTTAAAAGCAAAAAAGAAATAATTAAAACACCACGAAATAACCACAGAATAATACAGCAGAATCCCAAACATGCCAAGAATTACCTGCCACCAGCCGGCCCATTCCCACTTTTGGGAAATAACCGCGATGCTTGCCGGCGCGGAACCGCGCATTTTATGACCAAGGCCAATTTCTAAAATCATTAAGGGAATGCCAACAACAAGCAGAGCAATAAAATAAGGCACAAGAAAAGCTCCGCCGCCATTTTTATAACAAAGATAGGGAAAGCGCCAGATATTTCCCAAACCAACAGCAGAACCAATTGCAGCAAGCAAAAACCCAATATGTGTCTTCCATTGCGGTCTATGCTGGGTAAAAACGTCTTTTGCCATAAGAAAATCATTCCTGTAAGATTGCTTTTAAAGACATTCCTAATCGTCGATGACTTAAAATTGAATATACCAAAAATTCAAGTTTCAGTCAATAGAAATAAAAATCAGGGGGGTAAATCGGTAAGGGGTAACGGTGACAAAAGCCTTTACCGTAAGACAAAACAGGCATCGTAACATTGATCACCTTGCCAGCAAAGAATCAGAATTTTGGGGAAATTTATTATGCAATTCCTGAAACAGCAAGTTCCGCGGATCAATAATTTCCTGGCTGAATTGGCCTAAATACTCGCTTGCCTCTTTTCGGGCAAGAATTAACTGCTGAGTATCAGTGATGATATTCGCGATTTTCAGCTCAGGCATGCCGTGCTGCCTTGTACCGAAAAATTCTCCTGGTCCGCGGATCAGTAAATCATATTCCGCGATTTTAAAACCATCAGTGGTTTTAGTCATCGCGTTCAGCCGCTTCACCGCGTCCTCACTTTTTCCTTCTGATAAAAGAACGCAATACGCTTGGGTTTTTCCTCTGCCTACCCGGCCGCGCAATTGATGCAGCTGGCTTAAGCCAAAACGCTCAGCATGCTCAATCAGAATAACCGAAGCATTAGGCACATCAATACCAACTTCAATAACTGTTGTTGCCACCAGAATATCCAAATCTCCGGCTTTAAACAGCTGCATTACCTGTTTTTTTTCCAAATCCTTCATCCGGCCATGCAGCAAGCCGACTCGATTTTCCGCGAAAACATCATCTCGGAAATGTTCATACATTTTAGTTGCCGCTTTTAAATCAATTGATTTTGATTTTTCCACCAGCGGATAGACAACATAGACCTGATTTTTTTCTTTGATTTTTTTCTTAAGAAAAACATAAAGATCCTGACGTTTTTTTTCGCTGATCCAATAAGTCTCAACCGGGGTTCTCCCGGGAGGCAGCTCGCGGATCGTCGAGATATCCAAATCACCATATACGGTAATCGCCAAAGTCCGGGGAATCGGAGTCGCGCTCATCACCAGAACATCCGGCATAATCGCTTTTTGATGCAGCTTAACTCTTTGCATCACTCCGAATTTATGCTGTTCATCAACAATAATCAGTCCTAATTTTTTAAACTTAACATCATCTTGAATCAAGGAATGCGTACCAACAATTACCCTGAATTTATCCGCGCTAATATCCTGAATAATTATTTCTTTTTCCTTTTTTTTCAGGCCGCTGGTAAGCACAGTTACATTAATGCCCAAAGGCGATAAAATTTTATGCAGAGTTTCATAATGCTGCATTGCTAATATTTCAGTCGGAGCCATTAAAGCCGCCTGGTAACCGCCTTGCGCGCAAACAACAATTGCCCAGATACTGACAATGGTTTTCCCACTGCCCACATCTCCTTGGAGTAAACGGTTCATCGGCTGAGCCTGGTGCATATCAGTTTCGATTTCTTTGATCACGTTTTTCTGGGCATTGGTCAGTTCAAAAGGCAAAGCTTTTTTAAACTGTTCAATAAGCCCGGATTTGAGCTTGAATTTTATGCCTTTTTTTGTTTCCTTTAAAGCTTTGCGTTTTAAACCCAAAGCCAGCTGCAAAAGAAAAAACTCATCAAATATCAGTCTGTCGCGAGACTGCTCCAGCCGCGAAAAATTCTCAGGGAAATGAATATTAAGTAAAGCCTGTTTAATTCCCAAAAACGAATTACGCTTAACAATATCTTCAGGGATAAACTCGCGCACATTTTCCAGATAATGGTCCAGGCTGTGCTTAATCAGTTTGCGCAGATAACGCTGGCCAATATCCATTTTTAAGGGATAAATCGGCACGATCCTGCCGGTATGAACTGGATCATGGGCTTCATCAGGTTTAAGAATTTCATATTCCGGAGAGTTTATCTGGATTTTTCCATAGAAATCAACCTTGCCGTAAAGAATCACGTCATCATCCATAGCAAAAACATTTTTCATATAAGGCTGATTAAACCAAACCGCGTAGATAACACCGCTATCATCCCCTAAAGCCAAAGTGAATATAGTTCGATTGCCTTTGATCCGGCGAGTATCAAAGCTAAGTACGCGGCCGCGCACGGTTTCCAGCTGTCCGATAATTACTTTCTTTATTGGTTTAAAATTACCGCGGTCTTCATACCTCCGGGGAAAATAAAACAGCAGATCTTTAACAGTATGAATATTAAGTTTAGCCAGGGTTTTTACGCGCAGAGGACCAACACCTTTTACAAACTGCGCGCTCTGGCTTAAGACTAGTTTTTTTTTAACAGCCTGAATATTATCCATTAACAATTATGCGGATGAATTGTTTTTTTCCCACCTTAAGCAGACATTCCTCCTGGGGCAAAGCAAGCTCCAAATTGGAATCCGTAATCACTTCGCCGTTTAAACTCACAGCTTTTTGCTCGATTAAACGACGGGCATCAGAATTACTTTTACAGGTTTTCGCCAAGGTAAGAACTTTACAAATCCACAGTTTTCCCTCTATCCACTGCGATTTATCAATAACTCTGTCCTCAAAATTATCGCTATTATCCCAGTCAGTTCCGCCGCTAAACCGCGCGGCAAACACTTCGGCTGCTTTTTGTCCGGCTTGAGCATCATAATAAAACTCAATAATAATCCGCGCCAGTTTTTGTTTGCAGTCTTTAGGATGCAGTTCCTGCTTGCTGATCTGCCGCTTCATTTGCTCAATCTCAGCAAGCGGAATATCAGTTAACAATTCATAATAGCGAAACATTAATTCATCAGATATCGACATGATTTTGCCAAACATATCATCAGCAGACTCATCAATTCCAATATAGTTATTCAAACTTTTGCTCATTTTCTGAACACCGTCAAGGCCTTCAAGTAAAGGCATTGTCAGCACGCACTGCATCGGACAATCAAAATCTTTTTGTAATTGTCTGCCCACTAAAAGATTAAATTTCTGATCAGTTCCCCCTAATTCAACATCAGCCTTTAATTCCACAGAATCATATCCCTGCAATAAAGGATAAATAAATTCAAGAACGCTGATATCTTTGCCGCTATTATAGCGCTTTTTAAAATCATCACGCGCCAGGATTTGGGCCACTGTCAAGTGACTGGTTAATCTGAGAAAATCATAGGGTGTAAATTTTTCAAACCAAGTACTGTTGAATACCGGCTGAATTTCCTTTTTTAAGACTTTGCTTACCTGCAGCTGATAAGTCTTTGAATTAGCTTCCACTTCCTGCTTGGTCAGCTGTTTGCGCAGTTCAGACTTACCAGTAGGATCACCAATCATTCCGGTAAAATCACCGATAAGAAATTTAATTTCATGGCCTAGATCCTGGAATTGCTTTAATTTACGCAGTAAAACAGTATGGCCTAAATGAATATCCGGAGCACTCGGGTCAAAACCGGCTTTGATTACCAATGGTTTGCCTGATTGCCAGGATTTTTCCAGCTTTTTTTCCAATTCAGTTTCGGAGATAATCTCAATTGCTCCGCGTTTAATAATTTCTAATTGTTCTTTTACTGGTTTAAATTTCATTAGATTTTCCTTTTTTCAGTAATAATAACATATAAATAAGTTGTTGTCAAACCGTAAGATAGGACTTATATCTTAATCAAAACCAATTTATCTGACAATAATTTAATCCTCAATATCCAAGTGATTTGCCGCCTGGGCTGATTTAGTTTAATTTAAATGAACCGACAATGGCATCAAGCACTGGCAGAATTTCATATCTTAGAATATAAGGCGTTCCTGCTTGAAAAATAAAAACTCTACCTGTTTGCTCATCCGGCACAATATAATTTAAAAGCATATAATCATTGCCTCGGCGATTAGCGATAAAACTTATCGCGTATGCTTGGATCTTATTGATTTTTATAGACTCCTGGGTTAGTAACTGCGCCTGCATATCCTGCTTAAACTGTTCAATATAGTTTTCCACGAAAGCGCCAAGGGGCTTATCGCTTTCGGTAATTCTGATTTGCAAACCAGCTTGGTTATTTTGACTATTAATATCAGCAAGCACCATGCCTGAGCGATTAATTTTCGCGTTCCAATTTTGAGGATAGTTTATCGAATAACCATATTCTGAATCAACAAAACGCGTGGAAAGATCAGCAGCAAAAATATTCGGATTAAACAAGCCAAACATTAAAACAAATAGCAAAGAAATAATATATTTTCTCAAATTTCACCTCTCTTATGTTTGATATCCCTAAACGCATTGGATATAATCATACCCATATAATATAGCAGCCGTCAAGTTCCGTCAAGCTTGTCATAGCTCAAAGTTGCAAGTCACAAGGTACAAGGTAGAAGCGTTGGGCTAATGGCTGATGGTCGATGGCTAATAGGGCTAGAATAATTATTTTAGCGGGTTTGAAGCCTGATTTTAATAGGACTGGCAAAATCAGAGATTCATCCTCGGAGTCCCGCAGGAAGCGGGACGAGAATGAGCAAAAATAATTGATTCTAGACCGACGGATACGGCATTTTTGCAGAATCCTGAGTTATGTTCAAACACATTGTTTACTATCATTAACCAAAAAAAGACGAGCAGTTTTGCTGCTCGCCTTTTTAATTAATCGATTTTAATCTCTCACAAAACCTAAACTAAAATAAAGCTTATGCCTCAGCTTCAGCAGAAGCTTCGGTTTTTGCCTCACTCTGATATGCTTCATCTTTCATGGTAAGACCGATTTTTCTTTGTTCATTATCAACCTTAATTACTTTTGCTTTAACCGTGTCTCCGACCTTAAAACTGTCTTCAACTTTCATTGTCGGTTCAAGCGCGATTTCAGTTACATGAACCAGGCCTTCAAGCTCAGTATCAATTTCTACAAAAATCCCAAAAGTAGTTATTTTTGTAATTGTCCCTTCAACCTGAGTGCCGATCTGATATTTTTCAACTAATCCTGTCCAAGGATCATCTGTCAGCTGTTTTAATCCCAAAGAGATCTTGTGATTAACTTCATCAACACTAACAACAACCACTTCCAGCTTTTGACCTTTCTTCAGAAATTCCGAAGGATTATTTATCTTCTTTGTCCAAGACATATCAGAAATATGAATCAAACCATCTATTCCTTCTTCCAGTTCCACAAAAGCGCCGTAATCAGTCAGATTTCTGACTTTTCCTTTTACTTTTGCTCCAGCTGGGTATTTATCGCTTATCCCCTTCCAAGGATCAGATTCAGTCTGTTTAATGCCTAAAGCGATTTTCTGATTAGCAATATCCAGGTTAAGAACAACTGCTTCCACCATATCGCCAATTGCCAGCATTTCCGATGGATGACTTATCCGGCGTGTCCAGGAAAACTCAGAAATATGAATTAATCCTTCCACTCCTTTTTCCAGCTCAATAAACGCGCCGTAAGGAACAATATTCACAACCTTACCTTTTAATTTACTGCCCGCGGGATATTTTTCTTCAATCCCAACCCAAGGACTTGAACTTTTCTGTTTTAATCCTAAACTGATTTTATTTGATTCTTTATCAATGCCCAATATCTTTACTTCAATATTGTCGCCAATCGCTACCATTTCCGAAGGATGGCTGATCCGTCCCCAGCTCATATCAGTAATGTGCAGCAAACCATCAACTCCGCCTAAATCAATAAACACACCAAAATCAGCAATGTTCTTAACCAATCCGGTTCTAACCTGGCCGATTTCAATTTCCTTAAGCAGTTTATCTCTATTTACTTCTCTTTCCTTAAGCAGTAATTCCCTGCGGGAAAGAACAATATTTTTTCTTGGCTTATTAACTTTTACAATCATAAACTGATAAGTATTGCCAATATACTGATCAATATTTTTAGCGCCTCTTAATGAAATTTGAGAAGCAGGTAAAAAAGCATCCAGACCAATATCCACCATTAATCCGCCTTTGACTTTTCTAGAAACTCTGCCTTCAATATTATCGCCCTCATTATAATTATTTATAATTCGCTCCCATCCCATGGCGCGATCAGCTTTACGCTTTGAAACAATAACCATTCCATTTTCATCTTCTTTTTTCTCTAAAAGAACATTGATTTCCGCATCAATTTGCACATCTGATTCATCATCAAATTCTTCTAAAGCGAGAATCCCTTCGGATTTATAACCGATATCAACTAACACCTCTTTTCCGGTTATCCCTACGATTTTACCCCGGATTATTTCACCCTCGGCAAGCGTAGTAACTCCTTTAGCGTAAAAAGCCTCAAATTCTTTGGCAAATACACTATCCTTTCTTTCCTCTAATTCTTCGAAACTGGCAAACTTCTTCTTTTTTCTAGACATTTCATTACAACCTCCTTCTTTATTTTATATTTGGTTCTGTAAAGTATAACAAAAATATATATTGTTTTCAAGCTATTTTTAAGAAAAACAGCTAGGGTTTCAGAAAAAACCAAAAGCTTAGTTTTGAGGGTTTTCTAAAAGTCTAATTTGTTGAATAATCTGATTAGAAAACATTTGATAGTCAGCTTTTATGTCATTTTTATCCGCATCCGGCTTAAACATAAGCGCGGGACCAAAGCTGACACTCATCGGGGTAAAAAAAACAACTTTTTTGGATTTAGCAGGCAAAGCTTTATCTGATCCCGTAATAAACGCCGGAATCACTGGAACATTGGCCTTAGCAGCGAGCATGCTGACTCCGGCTTGGGGATCTCTGACTTCACCTGAGCTGCTGCGTGTTCCTTCAGGAAAAACAATCAGACAATGCCCGGCTTTTAATTTATTAATCGCGAAACGAATTGCCTTTAAATCCGCTGTACCGCGTTCCAAAGGAAAAGCGTTTAAAGCAGTTATCAGCCATTTAAAAAATTTACCATGCTGACTAAACAGCTCTTTTTTAGCCATAAAACTTAGGATCCGCGGACTAGCCACAGAAAGAACTATCGGATCCAAATAACTTAAATGATTGGAAGCAATGATACACCCGCCATGCTTGGGAACAAAACTCCGGCCTTTTACTTTAAAGAAAAATAAAAGTTTTAAATTCACGAAAAGCATAAATCGGCAAAACAAATAAAAACTATTTTTCATGTTTATCCTTTAAGTATTTAAGCATGGTTGTCACAACTTCGGAAATATCTAAATCCGATGAATCAATATAAATAGCATCATCCGCTATTTTTAAAGGACCGCATTTTCGGGTTTTATCTTTATGATCACGTTCTTCTATTTGTGTAATAAGTTCCTCTCTCGAAATATCAATACCTTTTTCTTTTAATTCAAGCATCCGGCGCTTAGCTCTGATTTGAGCGCTGGCATCAAGATAAAATTTTTTCTCAGCCTGGGGAAAAACCACTGTCCCGATATCACGGCCTTCCATTACAATGCTGTGTTTTTTACCATAATCCCGCTGCCAGGAAACCATAATCTGGCGTATTTCCGCTATCCGCGCTATTTTATAAACAGCATTAGTAATAATTGGTTCCCGGATAGCATCACTGACATCAAAACCATCCAAAAAAACAATAGTTTTACATGACTTACTTTTTTCAAGAGTAATTTTTGTTTTTTCCGCCATTTTTACCAAACCGGGTATATCGGCATAATCCATATTCTGATTTTCCGCTTTTAGCGTCAGAGCTCTGTACATTGCTCCGGTATCAACATATAAAAAATTTAATTTTTCCGCCAGCAATTTAGCGATTGTACTTTTTCCAGCGCCGGCTGGTCCGTCAACAGTAATAATCATAATTTCCCCTGTTATAAACTATTTAAATATTTTTCACTTCAATGAATCTCTTTTTCTTTTAACATTTATTAATTGCCGAACAAGCAGCTGCTTTTGATTATTTTTAATTGCTTTCTTAATCAATCCAAGTTTTTTCTCAAAATTATCAACCGCGTTTAAAATCGCTTCTTTATTGCTGAAGGATATATCCCGCCAGATCTCAGGATCACCGGCAGCAATCCGGGTCGTATCTCTAAACCCGGACGCGCCAAATTTTATAAATCCAGAACTCACCGAATCCACCAAAGCCACACTGATTAAATGCGGCAAATGACTTATCTGCGCCACAATAACATCATGCTGCTTAGGATCGATCAGCACTGTTTTTGCCCCCAGCATTTTCCAAAGGTTTGTCACTATTGTCAGTGCCCCTCGGTTAGATTTATAATTTTTAGCAATAAAGCATATTGAATCATTAAATAAATTCCCGCAGTCTAATTCCGCTCCGTCTTTTTCCGAGCCGGCCATCGGATGGGTTCCGATAAAATACACATTATCCGGCAAAACTTTTTCCGCGTAAGCCACAATCTCGGCTTTTGTACTGCCGACATCAATAACAATGCAGTTTTTTTTCAATAGATTACTAATACTGCTGAGAATGCCTTTGATTGCCATAACCGGCGTTGCCAAAATAACCAGATCAGCATCAGCCACGGCTTTTTTTAAATCAGTAACTCCAATAGTGATTGACTCTTTTTTCTTAGCTTTAAGCAAAGTCGCTTTATGGCGGGCAACTCCGATAATATTTTCCGCCATTTTTTGCTTGCGCAAAACCAAGCCGATTGAACCGCCAATCAATCCCGGTCCGACAATCACCACATTTTTAAATTTTATTTTCATAACCTAAGCTTTTTTTTGTTTTTATAATTTTCGGCCAACTACATTTGCGATTGCCCTGACAGCTTTGACTAGTTTCTCAAAATTTTCCGGATTCAAAGTCTGGGATCCGTCAGAAGCGGCAATTTCCGGATTAGTATGCACTTCAATAATTAATCCATCAGCTCCCGCGGCAATAGAAGCAAGACTTGCCGGAATAACTAACTCCCACTTGCCAGTAGCATGACTCGGATCAACAATTATCGGCAGATGCGAAAGTTTTTTAATCACCGGCACAGCATTAATATCCAAAGTATTACGGGTATAAGTCTCAAAAGTTCTAATTCCTCTTTCGCAAAGAATAACATTAAAATTACCTTCGCTCAAGATATATTCCGCGCTCATTAAAAACTCATTGATTGTCGACATCATTCCCCGTTTGAGCAAAACCGGAATTTTTGATTTGCCGACTTCTTTGAGCAGATTAAAGTTCTGCATATTCCTTGCGCCGATTTGAATAATATCTACATATTTGTGCATCAAATGCATGTCACGCGGATCCATTATCTCCGTAATACTCAGCAAACCAAACTCATCACAGACCTGCTTCATTATTTTTAAACCTTCTTCGCCTAAACCCTGAAAAGAATATGGTGAAGTTCTTGGTTTGAACGCGCCGCCTCTTAATATCGTCGCCCCTTTTTGTTTAACTACTTTGGCAATCGCGCGCAGTGAATCATAATTTTCAATAGCGCAAGGACCAGCCATTATACTTATTTTTTCACTGCCGATTTCCTGGTCTTTAATTTTAATAATACTATTGGTGGGTTTAAATTCCCGGGAAACAAGCTTATAAGGAGCTAAAACCGGAATAACGCTTTCCACTCCATGATACGCTTCCAAAGGCTGCATGCGCACAATATCCTCTTCTCCGATCACCCCGATTATCGAACGTTCCACTCCTTCGGAAACCATGGTTTTCAAACCCAGAGAATGAATTTTATCCAGGATTTTATCTTTATCTTCTTTTGAAGTATGCGGTTTAAGCACTATAATCATATTTATTACTCCTACTTTATCTGTTTTGTTTTTAATATTTTTTTAAGTTCTGCAATAAACAGACTGTTCTCTTTTGAATTGCCGATTGTAATCCGAATAAAATCTTTTAATCCCCAAGCAGTCATTTCCCGGACAATTATCCCTTTGCGAAGTAATTTTTCATAAACAATTTTTGAATTTCCTCCAACCTTGACTAAAACAAAATTCGCCGCGCTGGGAACAAAAAATAAATCCATGGACCTAAACTCCTGGTCGAAAAATTTCAGTCCCTGCTTTACCAGTTTTCGGGAATTAGCTATATGCTTTTTATCATTTAGAGCGGCAATTGCTCCGGCCTGAGCCAAACTGTTAACATTAAACGGTTCGCGCACCTGATTTAAATATCCGGCAATTTCCTTGCTTGCCGCTGCCCAGCCAATACGCATTCCGCCTAAACCATAAATTTTAGAAAAAGTTCGGCTGACAATAATATTGCCTTGGCTTATATATTTCATAGTGTTTGGATAGTCTTTTATATTCTCAGCGTATTCAAAATAGGCTTCATCAAAAAACACAATAATATCTTTAGGCAATGCTTTTAAAAAATCCGCGACCTGTTTATTATTCACATAACTTCCCGTGGGATTATCCGGATTAGCAATAAAAATCATCTTTGTCCGGCTGGTAATTTTCGCTTTCATTGCCGCAAGATCATATTGAAAATTTTTAAGCGGCACAGAGATAACTTTTGCTTCTGCCAAAGTCGCCGCCAGCTTATAAACTAAAAATGTCGGTTCCGCGATAATTACCTCATCGCCCGAATTAATAAAAGCCTGCAGAGCCAGAACAATCAGCTCATCCGAACCATTACCAATCACCAGATTTTCCATATTCAGCTTATATTTTGTACTCAAAGCTTTTTTAAGGTAAAAACAGGAACCATCTGGATATAAATTAATTCCCGCTAGGGATTTTTTGATTGCGGAAACAGCCAGCGGTGATGGCCCTAAAGGATTTTCATTAGAAGCCATTTTATAAACATTTTTCAGGTTATATTCTCTTTTTACTTCTTCAATCGGCTTGCCCGGCGTATACGGCTTAATACCAGAAACAACCTTTCGCACGACTTTTTCAAGATTCATGTTTACAGTCCCCCAACAATATTAAATTTAATATTGTTTTATACGCACATTGGATAAGAACCAATGACCTTAAGAAAATAACATTTTTTTTCAAGCTGAGCAAAAGCCTTTTTTAATTTTGGGTCGTTCATATGCCCCTGCATATCAACGAAAAAATAATAATCCCAGGCTTTTCTTTTTGAAGGTCTTGACTCGATTTTAGTTAAATTAATTTTAGCAGAACTAAACACATTAATCATATCGTGCAAAGCGCCTACCTTATCTTTTATTGAAAAAACAATTGAAGTTTTATCCCGCTTAGTCGGTTTTGCCTGTTTTTTTCCAATAACCAGAAATCTGGTCATATTATGCGGAGAATCTTCGATTGATTCAGCTAAGATATTCAGTTTATAAACCTGAGCAGCCAAAGAGCTGGCAATTGCTGCCGAGTTTTTTTCTTTGGCCGCGATTTCCGCCGCCTTTGTCGTACTGTTTACCTCAATTAATTCACAATTTGGTAAATGCGTTTCAATCCAAATCCGGCATTGGCCGAAAACCTGATCTTTACTGTATATCCTCTTTATATCTTTAAGCAAACATTTAGCCATAAGATTATGGGCAATGTCCAAACGAATTTCTGAGCAAATATTTAAGTCAGAGTCAACCAACATATCCAAGGTATGATTCACCGCGCCTTCGATCGAGTTTTCCACCGGCACTACACCAAAGTCACAATTATCCCGTTCTACTTCCGAAAAAACATCAGTAATTGTTTGACTGGCAACATATTCCACCTGCGAACCAAATTTTTTAATCGAAGCCAGATTAGTAAAAGTTGCCTGTGGACCAAGATAAGCGACTTTCATCGGATGCTGCAGCATAATCGTTGAAGACATTATTTCCCGGTATATGGCCATAAGCATTTTACTATCCAGCGGCCCTTTATTGAATTTACACACATTATCATAAACTTTTTGTTCACGCGCCGGCATAAAAACAGGTTCACCTGTCTGTTTTTTAAGCTTACCAATTTCTATGGCATAATCAGTGCGCTTATTCAACAGCTCTATGAGTTTTTCATCAAGTCCGTCAATTGCTTTTCGCAATTTCTGTATGTTCATCTTGCTCATCACATGCATCTCCTGTTTGAGTTTGCATTTGCTCTGAAGAAATGTCCTGATCATCAGATTGATTAATATTTTCCGTGCTTTCTGCTAATTTTGTTTCCAATTTTTCCTCATCCTCAACAATATCTTCTTCAATATCAGCATCTTGAGCATCCTCAACAGCATCAACATCTGCCTGGCTGTCACTATTGCTCTCAGCCAAATCCTGCTCCGACAGGTCAGCAGCAGGTATACAGTCAGAGTTTTCTTGTGCTTGCTGTTCTAGTTCAGAATTTTGTTCGTTTTGCTCATTATCTTCGTCTTGTTTTATTTGCGCTTCTTTTTCTAAAGCTGTTGCCGCGAATTCCGCTAAACTAGGTAAATCCTGCAATGATTTCAAACCAAAAT
>Ga0180007_10002641_pt1 | contig 21027 bp, 22 predicted proteins | sample MM_PC_MetaG_FD_121122 | JGI IMG/M metagenome (GOLD analysis project Ga0180007, IMG submission 121122) | Groundwater microbial communities from the Aspo Hard Rock Laboratory (HRL) deep subsurface site, Sweden - MM_PC_MetaG | ecosystem: Environmental > Aquatic > Deep subsurface > Groundwater... | reverse complement strand
TAAAAGTGAACGAAGCCTTAATCTTTGGATGTTTGGGCTTATTCAGCAAATACAACTAAAGCAAATTCAACAACCTAAGAGAATGCCAAAATACCAAAGTGCGAAATAATTGTTGCTTTACTAATCAAGAGAAAAGTTTGCTCATTTTCAGTTGTTTTGGTATACTGAAATCAAAGAAAATGGCAAAAATAAAACTCGACCTTCATCCCATATATAATAAAGGCAAAAACATTGATCAAGAGCTTAAAAACGCTGTTGATCAGGCAATTGCCAAGAAAATTAAAACTCTAGAAATTATTCCAGGCAAAGGCTCGGGCGCGCTTAAAAAACATGTGCTGCGATTTCTGGATCAAAAACATATCAAGTGCTTGTACCACCGCATTGATAAAGATAGTAAAAATTTCGGGAGAATTTTCGTGTACTTTAAATTCTAGTTTTTTATAACCATTACTTAAAAAAACAATATGAATAATAAAAAAATAGCTCCCTATGGTTCGTGGTATTCTTCAATAACTTCTGATATGATTGTTAGCCAAAATATTGGTTTTGGCCAAATTGTCATTGATAAACAAAAAAATGATATTTATTGGCTGGAATCTCGGCCGATGGAGGCAGGGCGCAATGTTATCGTTCAATATAATCAAGCGACCGCGACAGTAAGGGATATTTCACCTCAGTTGTTTAATGTGCGGTCCAAGGCGCATGAATATGGCGGTGGCGCTTTTACGGTTGATAATCAGAGAGTTTTTTTTGTGAATTATCAGGATCAGCGGATATACAAACAAATCCCTGGTCAGGAGCCGCGACCAATCACTGAACAAACAGATAAACGCTATGCGGATTTAATCATTGATAAAAAAAGAAATAGATTAATCTGTGTGTGTGAAGATCATTCAAATAAACAGAACAAAGTTAAAAATTACTTGATCAGTATAAATCTTGAAAATAATTGCCTATCTGTCTTAACCCAGGGCGATGATTTCTACAGCTCAGTCAAAATAAGCCCTGAAGCGGATAAATTGGTATGGCTTAGTTGGAATAATCCTGATATGCCGTGGGATCAAACGAAATTATCCATGGCAGATATACAAGAACCGGGAATGCTTACCAATATCAAGGTTATTGCTGGGCTTGAGCCGGAATCAATATTCCAGCCGCAATGGCTGAATAATCAAGATCTTTGTTTTGTTTCTGACCGGAATAATTGGTGGAATCTATATTCTTATGCCGATGAACAGATTACACCAATAATTGAAATGCAGGCGGAATTTGGTTTAGCGCAATGGGTTTTTGGTATGTCAACCTATGCGGTTATTGACAGCCATAATATAATTTGTGCTATAAACACAAAAGGCAATTGGCAGCTAGCAAAATTAAATATCCTGACCAAACAATTGAAAATTATTAAATCTGAACATTGCATTATAGATGCAGTTGCTGGTTTGCCGGGGCAGGCAATATTTATTGCTGGTACTAATAATCAATTTTCTTCGATTGTCAGTCTGGATATAAAACAAGAGAAACTTTCAATATTAAAGCAATCCTCAGACCTGCAGATTGATCCTGGATATCTTTCCCAGCCGCAAAACATTAGTTTTAAAACCAGCGAAGATTCACTCTGTCATGCTTTTTTTTATCCACCTTGCAATAAAGAATTTTCTCAAGAATCAGAGATTAAACCGCCGCTTTTAGTAATCAGCCATGGAGGACCAACAGCTGCTGCTAATGCTGGATTGAATTTAAAAATTCAATACTGGACCAGTCGAGGCTTTGCCGTAGTAGATGTGAACTATACCGGCAGTACAGGTTTTGGCCGTAAATACCGGCATAAATTGTATTCCCAGTGGGGAATTGCTGATGTTAATGATTGCCTTAAGGCCGCAGAATTTCTTGTTGCCCATAACCTTGTTGATTCAAATGCTCTGGCCATCCGCGGCGGCAGTGCAGGTGGTTTTACCACATTGGCCGCGCTTACATTTTCAAATACATTTAAAACAGGGGCCAGCTATTACGGAGTAAGTGATTTGATCTCTTTAACTCGAGAAACGCATAAATTTGAAGCACATTATCTGGATAAACTAATTGGCCCATATCCAGAAGCCATAGAGCTCTATAAGCAGCGTTCACCGCTTAATCATATTGAGCAGCTAAATTGTCCGATAATTTTCTTTCAAGGACTTGAAGATAAGATTGTCCCTCCAGATCAAGCGGAAAAAATGGTTGCTGCTTTGGATAAAAAAGGTATTGGCTTTGCTTATATTACTTTTGATCAGGAATCTCATGGTTTTAGGAAATCGCAAAATATTAAGAAATCCTTAGATTGGGAGCTTTATTTTTACAGTCAAGTATTTGGGTTTTTACTTAGTGATCAAAATAAACCTGATGATTCTTGGCGCTTGAAGCACTTCTTAAAATCAACATGAAAAATCTTTATAAAAAGTTTTCGGGTTGAGATAAAATTAAAAAATTTGAGTATAATATGCTTTAAAATGAAGACTTACAACTTTTGGGTTTTATTTGAAAAAGTTGCAGTATAGAAAGTATTATGGTATACTTAAGCACTTTTTGCTATATTGACTTAAGGGACTTTTTAATTTTATTTATACTAAAGGATATTAAAATGACTGATAAAAATGATAGTAATCAGAAGAAAAATGATTTTTTAGAAGCAAAGATGTATTACTATAATACTGATCCTTTGACTGAAAGGGATAAAATGCTTAATTCCAAGAGTGCCAGTAATTTGCAGTCTGATCCGCAAAAGCAAAGTGTTTTAGAAATAAAAAATCCGCGCATTAATAAATCTGCGATTAAAGCTGGTAAAAGCAAATCAGCTAATAAAAAGCGGCAGAGTGTGAAAAAGCCCAGCCAGAAAAAAGTATTAGAATGTTTAGCAGGATTGGAAGATAGATTTAAACAACTTGTCCATATATTAAATATTAGCAAAGTAAGTGTTGAGATCGAATCAATCCAAAAAAGTAGTGAAAAATTTGAAGATCAAATTAGTGAGCTTGAGCAGGAGCGGTTGACTTTGCTTGAACAAATAACTAGTCTTGAAGCGCAAATAGCGTTTTCAGCTGAACTAGAAGCTGAAAAAAATGAACTTAAGGACCAGGTTAGTGTATTAATTACTGAAAAAAATATCTTAGAAACTTCAATAACTCAGTTAAGAAAAGAAATAATGGATAATGAGGCAAAAGCTTCTATTCCTGAGAATGAAGAAAGCATTGTCTATTTATCTAAAGAACGTGAGGCTCTGGAAAATAAAATAGCGCTAGTGCTCCAGGAAAAGCACGAACTTCATCAGCAGCTTCAGCAGCTGATAACAGATAATGATCAATTAACGAAAAAAATATCAGATCTTGATGAAAAAGTAAAGGCAGTTGCTTATTTAGATAAAAAAAGCGCTATGCTTGAAGATGATATTAAAGACTTAGAAAAGAAAAATCAGAGCCTTAGTTCTCGAATAAGTGATTTTGCTGAAAAAAATGGGCAATTGACCAAGCAAAACATAGATCTACTTGCGAGTCAACAGCTGGTGACAAAACAGATAGATGCTCAGAAAAACTGGCAGGAAGAAATTGATTTTCTTGGTTCTGAAGTAAATAACTTAAAGGAAAAGAATAAACAGCTAAATTTAGAAAATCAGGAATTAATGAAGACGATTATCGCTAAAGAAAAAAACGAAAAAATTGATCTTCAAAAACAGCGTTTATTAGAGAGAATTGATGAATTAGAACAAGAAAGACTACACTTATTTAAAATAATCGGAGATATGGAAGAAGCGTCAAAAGAATCACCAGAATTAATCGCGAAAAATGATCTATTGTATCGGGAAAATGAGGAGCTGAAAACTGAAAGTTCAAGCGTTAAAAAACAAATAGCGGAATTCTTAAAAAATACTAAAAATATGCAGGCGGAAATTATTCAACTTAAGGAAAAAAGAGCTTGCCGGCTTGAGCTTGAGCAGGAAAAAGGCAAAATGCAAAAAAGAATTAAAGACTTAGAGGAACAGTGCAGCAAACTGGCGAACACAATTAAGAATTTAAATACTCATATGGCGGAAAGTAATAATAGTAGTATCGGATTGGAACATCTTAGAAAAGAAATCACAGCACTTGAAACAGAAAAGGCTGAATTAATAATTCAGGCAAAAAATGATCAGGAGAAAATTCAGCAATTAAAAGAAACTATTTCTATAGAAAAAGGCAGTGAGAATGCGATAGAAGTTAAAATTACTGATTTAAACAATGAAAATAAAATACTTTCTGAAAAAATAAAAACCATGCAAATAACCCAGCCGGTAAATTATGTGCTCGATCTAGAAAAATTATCAGAATTAAAGGATTTTGTTTTAGAATCTATTCAAACTCGGCGTTGGAAAAGCACGGAATTTGTGAATGGGGCTTATGACGCTGTGGGTTTGTTTTACCGAACAGTTTTACAGGAAAGACTGATTAAGATCAATAAATAATACAAAGAACATAAAGAGATTAACTCATAGCTGATGGCTGATAGCTCATGGCAAAAATGTGCTATCCTGAAATAGGTTGACAGAAAACAGAAAACCGAAGGATGATCCTCCTTCGCCAAGGCTATGGAGGACAGATGGACGATCGCTACGCTAGGACGCAAAAGCAGTTATGAATTACTAATTATGAGTGAAAAGTGTAGAACCGAAGGATGAAAAGACTAAAAAATAGAAAAGCAAAAAGCGCTTGAGTGACGGCAAAAATTCTCTTTGAGCGGCGCTTTAAATGAGAGCCTGACTTACGGAGTGTTAGCGAAGTCAAGTCAGCCTGCTCGAATTTAGTCCGAAATATTTGCGACCTAACAGATATTTTCGGAATCATTAGTGAGAACGCGCGGCTGAGACTGCACGATGCAGGCTCAGGCTTAGCGAAAAGACGTGTTTTTGCGCAATACGCATAACGCGATATTTAAAAAATAGTGTCAACTATATTAGGACAAGACAAAGCAAAAAAAGCTGAGAGCGGATAACAGAAGACAGCCTAATATTTATATTGGCCGCAAGATAGAATTCTTAGGGCTTTTTTTATAAATCAAAAAAATTGACAACTTTAGCTCTAAAGGTTATTATGAATTAATAAACAGTTTTGATTAATTGCTTTTTAGGAGGTGTTGCCTGAATGAAAAAAATAATTGCGGAAGTTTTAGTTTTTGTTTCACTGTTTTGCTTTTCGAACTTCGCTTTTGCTGCGGATATCTCGGAACAATCTTTTAAAACAAGTGCTGACTTAGAAAAAGTATTACGGGAAAACTTTGACGCTTATGAAAAAGAAGAAATATTCCGGGTTCTTCCCACCGTCCACACTCTTTCACCAACTTATGCATCAACAAAAGATGTGGCTAACAAAATTTTTCCTGTTTATGATTTAAAGTATGAATTAATGAGTTTTCGCTATTTAATAACTGATGGCGACTTTGCTCTTGCTCGAGTTTTACAGAAAACTTCAAAAGTGTCGGGTCCGGCATTTAGAAACAATTTGATTGATCTTATTGTTATTTTTAGGCAGGAAAAGGGGCAATGGAAACTCTGGTCACAGGTGATATTGGAAATAGAATTCTTAAATTAAATACTTGCATTAGGAGAATATATGTCACAAGAAAGACGTAGTTTTGCAAGATTATATGTTGGCGTTGAAGCAAATTATACTCAAAAAGATCTGGACGCTTCGGGTAGAACAGTTTTGGTCCAGGATATTAGCTTATCTGGTGTAAGGTTTATTTCCAATGAGATTTTACCGGAAAACACTGAATTAAAATTTGTCCTAAATATTGCTGATCTAAAGAATCCTTTTTCGGCAAAAGGAAAAGTTGTTTGGCAAAAAAAGTTTTCGGACTCATTTTATGATACAGGTATTGATTTTATAAGCTTGGATCAGGCAACTAAAGAAGATTTATCTGTGTATATTAACAAATCATTGGGAAGAGTTAAAGAAAATCGGGAATTTGTCCGGAGTAATCTTAGCACGATGATCGCTTATAAAATTACAGATAATCCTGATATTGAAGAAAAACGTTGTATAAGTGTCGATATCAGCTCTTCGGGATTAAAAGTATTTGCCAAAGAATCTTTGATTGCGGAAACTAACCTAGAGATATCTTTTTCTTTGCCAGATGATCCTGAAATCATTTTTGCCCAAGGTAGAGTGATGTGGTCAAAAGCAGGCGAGGAAAAATTTTCAGAAATAGGTATAGAGTTTATATCCATTGAAGAAAAATTCATTGCTAAAATTAATCGCTATGTTAAGGGTACATTGGGAATTGAATGGTAATCAAGCACAGAGAATGCTGTTTCAGAGGAACAGTTTATGCCTAATGCCTATGAACATGTATTTTTAACAGCAGCTACTGATGTCTTTTACAAAATCACCCAAGATAATTCTAAGCATGAATCAAATGCTTTAGTTACTGAAGTGAGCAGTTCAGGTTTGAAATTTGTAAATACTGAATTAATCCTGCCAAATACTATTCTAGATCTTAAAATCATTTTAGATCATCATACAGCTCCCTTGCTCGCCCAAGCACGTGTGCTCTGGCAAAGACAAGCAAATTCAATCCTCTTAAATGTGCATACCGGGAAAGGGTATTTGCATAATACAGCGGTTGTTTTTACTGATTTTTCGGAGCAAGATAAAATAAACCTAAATAGTTATATTCAAAAGTTTTCACAGACAATTGCCTGTAATAGAGCTCACTTGCGCTGGCCTTTAGTGCTTGATGCTGAGTTTTATTTGCTGAATAAAGATAAAAACCGAAAATATGATTGCGTTATTGGCGATATCGGGATAGAAGGAGTTAAATTATTTAGCAATATTGATATCCCATTAAATTCGATAATAAAACTTATTTTTTCTTTGCCCGATGCTTTTGGCAGTTTTAATATCCGGGGAACTATTGTTCGCAAAGTAGAGACTAAACATAATATTTGGGCTTTAGGGATTGAATTTTCCGGGATTAAAATTCAAGAAAAAGAAATAATTATTGATTTTATTAGCAGTCGTTTGGGGAAATGATATAAGATTTTCATGTAAAATTTAATTGACTGTAAACCTAAACTAAGGTATTATTAAAATATTAGATGCGATAAACATGACACAAAGGGAGTGTCACGATGAAAATAAAAAAACAAAACAAAAAAACAAAAAAAACAGCTTACTTTAAAGGGAGTTGTTTTTTTATTTAATGGATTAGAGTTTAACTACAGGAGGTAGAAATGTCAAAGTGTGAATATTTTAAGTGCGGTTTCTTGGAAATAAATGAGCCCTTAGACAGAATCTTATGCGCGGGAATAATTACGATATACTGCAAGGGTTCTGAAATGGAAGATTGTGAACGTAGAAAATATCAAAAAAAGTATGAAAAACTGCCTGCTGATAATTTGCGACCTGATGGGAAGTCGTTTTTTTTATACTAATTTTAGGTAAACGATAATCAGCTTCAATAAGCACAAATTGTTTATTTAAGCTAAATATTAGGAGCAAAAGCAATTCTTTAGAAGAATTGCTTTTTTTATACAATAACTAGAACATATTCCTAGATATAATTATTTCAGTCTAATTGGTATCGGAGCATGTTTTTTAGCCAGGCAGGTATAATAAATAATTTAAGATGTTTAAATTGACATAAACCGTTGAGAGTATTAGAATATACATATAAATTCAACTTTTAGAGATACACTTTTAAATTTATAGGATACTTATTATGCAAGTTTTTAAAAATATATTACCCTTAGGAATGTTATTATTGCTTGTTTTTTGTTTAGGGTGTGAAAATCAAAAAAATAGCAGTGATGTTTACCAATTGATGCAGTCTGAAGATGGTCGACTTTATCGCTTAAACAAAGAAACTGGTCAAATCGTTGTTCTTGAGGGCACTAAGATTATTCCGATGGAAGTTGAACGCCGCAAAACAAATACCGCTGATCAAGTTATTTCATCAGAGGCAAAGGAAAATAATTCGAATAATCAAAATGTCGAGCCAGTTAGTCAAGAATTACCGGATAAAATTATTCCAAAGCCAATTCCTATCCGGCAGTTAAAACAATGGCATGACGAACAGCTCAACGGTAAAAACCTTAAGATTTCTTTTCAATCCAGCTGGGAGAATAATAGATTTTTTTATATTGTCGAGGCTCATCCTTATTCGTCTTTAAAACTAATGCTCGATAAAAAAGAAGAAGATATCTACTATCAGCGCAAATGGCATGGTTTTATCATAAGATTACTTGATGCTAATAATGAGACAGTAAAGGATATTCCAGTTAGGCTGTGGGATATGGCAAAAATTCTTGATGAAAACGGAAAATTCAGTAGTCTTAAAGCTGAGGCAGAGATTGATTTATTTGAGGATGAATATATTAGAATAACCGGATATAAAGTTGTCTGGAAATTGGATAATATTTTAATTCCGGAGTATAAGTTTAAAAATAAAGTTGATGATTTAATTGATACTTATAGCTGGTATGGAGAAGTTGACCCCCGAGTTGATGCTAATGCTCCTTCGGGCGCGAAATACTGGTGGATAACATTTCCCGATAAAAAGAAAATATATTTTTCGACAGAAGAGGAGCTGCTTAAAAGTTATCAAGCAACTGTAGAAAAAATTCTTGAGGCAAATCAGTAAACTAAGATATATGAAACATATGGCAATGATTATTAAATGTCCCCAATGTTCTAAATGCTATGGCGAAAAAGACTTCACTCCAGGAATAGATTTATATTGTTCTTGCGGCCAGAAAATTTTATTTGAACCGGAACAAGTTTTTGCTCAGTTAGCTCAGATCTGTGATGAATATCAGTTAAAAATCGAAGAAGAAAAGATTATTCAAATCCGTAAAAAAGCTGACAAAATCGTAGCGCTTATATTTAATAATCAATGTGCAAAAATTGATATTGATATTGAAAAACAGAAACTTAAGGCTTTAATCGAACATATTTCACCGGATAAGGTAGATTTGTACGAGTTGATTTATGAACCTAGATTTAATCGGCTTTGGGATCAGTTTCGAAAAAGCGAGGATACTTGAATTTAAGCAAGTCTTTTTTTAAGGAGAAAAAATGAAAAAATGTCCTTTTTGCGCAGAAGAAATCATGGAAGACGCGATTAAGTGCAAACATTGCGGTGAATTTATTAAGAAAATGAAAAAGTGGTATTTTCAGCCGACGGGAATGATTATCATGTTTGTGGCGATTGGTCCATTGGCTTTGCCATTAGTCTGGATGAATCCTGATTTAAAAAAAGAAACAAAGATTATTCTAACAGTGATTGTGGCAATAGTGTCATATTTTGTGGGAATTGTGGTTACTAATTCGATTAAAAATATTATGGAATATTATCAGTACATATTTAGTTTATAAGCGCTAAATAAAAGCGACTTATAGTCCTTAACTAACATTCAAGGGGGTTAATATGAGCATGGGTTTAATTATTATCGCTGGGATTGGATTATTTATTGTAATGCTGTATAACGGTTTGATCGGCAAAAAAAATCAGGTAGAAAATGTTTTTGGGACTATTGATACCTTACTTAAGAAACGCTATGATCTTATCCCAAATCTTGTTTCAACAGTTCAGACTTATATGCAGCATGAACGCGGCACATTAACCGAAATTACGGCAATGCGGGCAAAAGCAGTGTCTGGCAATTTAAGCGATGATGAAAAAGTCGATTTGGACAATAAAGTCAGCAAAATGATGGGCGGAATAATGGTAGCGGTTGAGAATTACCCTGACCTGAAAGCTAATCAGAACTTCATCCAATTACAAAAAACCTTAAATGAAATAGAAGAGCAGATCTCGGCAGCAAGGCGCGCTTATAATGCCGCGGTTACTGATTTTAATAATGCGGTGGAAATGCTGCCGACTAGTTTGATGGCTTCAATGATGAACTATAAACGTAAGCAGGTTTTTGAAATCGCAGAAAAAGAACGTCAAAATGTGGATGTGAAAAGCTTATTCAATAAATAAAAAATTGCTACTTGGAGAAAATAATGCCAACCCTTGATGAACTGAAAAATTTTTATGATATAGAATTGTATCCTGAGCTTAGCATGATTGAAGAATTGCGGATAAAAGCGAGAAATAAAATTTTAATTTCAGCGGCAATTATTGTTCCGGTTGCATTGTTAGTTTTAGTGTATATCGCAAAAAACGGCAAAGGAAACGGTTTGTTTTTTGTGGGAATTATTGCTTTTTTTATCCTAGCCGGGATATATCATTTTGCTACTAAGGAATATATCCAAAACTTTAAAACTGGAATCATTGAAAAACTGGTAAAATTTATTGATCAGAATTTAGCTTATTCAAGGGCAAATCATATCCATCAATCTGACTTTTCCGCGAGTAAAATATTTAATCAGCGCGTTGATCGGTTCAACGGTGATGATTATGTTAAAGGTAAAATTGGGCAAACTAATCTTGAGTTCTCAGAAATTCACGCCAAATATATAACCCGAGACAGCAAAGGTCGCACGCGGGAACACACAATATTTAAAGGTCTGTTTTTTATTGCTGATTTTAATAAGAAATTTAATGGCAAAACAATAGTTTTGCCTGATACCGCAGAAAGAATTTTTGGCCAGCTTGGCTCAATGCTACAGTCGATGAATAAATTTAGAGGCCAGCTGGTTAAGCTGGAAGACCCTGAGTTTGAAAGAATTTTTGCTGTTTATGGTGATGATCAGATCGAAGCAAGATACATATTATCTACCAGCTTAATGAAGCGGATATCTGACTTTAAAAAAAATACAAAAAGGACAATCTATTTGTCTTTTGTCGGGTCAAAAATTAATATTGCAGTTTCCTGTCTAAAGGATTTATTCGAACCCCGGGTATTTCGCACAATGCTTGATTTTACTCCGATTAAAGAATATTTTGAGGATCTTACAATGGCTGTGAGCATTGTAGAGGATTTGAATTTAAATACCCGGATTTGGACAAAAGAATAAATTTTTCAAGATATAGGATTATTCCTAAAGAATTTTTTTGCAAAAACTTTGAAAAATTAATTAAAACTATTGATACCCTAAATAAAATTCTAAGTATTAAACTGAAAAGTTTTTTAATAAGGCTAACACATGCGTACTGTAAAAGAACTTAAAAATTTTTATGATACAGTATTGTATCCTGAGTTAAGCGTTATTGAGGAACAAAGAATTGTAACCAGAAACAGGGTTCTGATTTCCTCGGCGGTTATAATTTCTATTGCGCTTATTATAGCCATGATTGCTGGATACTTAAATGCTTATTTGGGGATTGGAGTTTTTTCGTTTCTTGTCTTAACAGGTGTCTATCGCTATGTTATAAGCGAATACGTAAGGAATTTTAAAATAGAAATAATTGAAAAGCTTGTTAAATTTATTGATCAAAATCTTTCCTATACTCGAGGCAATTATTTCAGTCCAACGGTTTTTCAGGAAAGTAAATTATTTAATCACCGCGTGGATTGTGTTGATAGTGATGATTATGTAAAAGGCTTGATCGGTCAGACAGCAATGGAGTTTTCCGAAATCCATGCCAAATATGTAACACGTGATAGCAAAGGCCGCAGACATGAACATACAATATTTAAAGGCCTTTTTTTTATTGCTGATTTCAATAAACAATTTAAGGGTAAAACCATTATTGTTCCTGATACAGCAGAAAAAATATTCGGACAATTAGGAACAATGCTTCAATCAATGAATAAATTCAGAGGTAATTTAGTGAAACTGGAAGACCCAGAGTTTGAAAAAATGTTTGCGGTTTATGGTGATGACCAGATAGAAGCAAGATATATATTATCAACCAGTCTAATGAAGCGAATAGTAGACTTTAAAAAAAGCAGCAAAAAAACGATTCAGATGTCTTTTGTCGGCTCCAAAATTAATATCGCTGTATCCTATGCAAAAGATTTATTTGAGCCCCGGGTATTTCGCACAATGCTTGATTTTAATCCAATAAAAGAATATTTCGAAGACCTTAAAATGGCAGTAAGTATAGTAGAAGAATTAAATCTAAATACCCGGATTTGGACAAAAGAATAGGCTGGGCTAAAAACAGGGTATAGGGGAAAACGGAGAACTAATTACTAATTTCTAATTATTAAGCTCTAAATGAACTAAGCGTATAGCCCTATTTCGCTTCGGATAAACAGTTAGTGCTTGAGAAAAATATCAGAAAAGTTTAATTTTATTTAGATTTTCCAGTTTAGGAATTAGAAATTTGATTTTGTGCCTGATGTCTTTGTGACTAAAATATGCTATACTTATATTGTAGATACAAAGAGAAAGGTCCCTATGGGAAGTTTTCTTGATAAAGCTAAAGCAAATGATATAGAACCAAAGAATAAGAAGATTCTGATTGTTGATGATGAAAAGATGTTTGCTTTTCTTTTAGCGCGGCTTCTGCGGAGCAGAGGTTATGGCGCTTTTTTTGTTTATTCAGCCCAAAAGGCTTTAGATCGGATAAACAGCGAAAAATATGATTTAGTTATTACTGATATCCGAATGGATGGTATGTCAGGGTTTGAGCTGATTAAAACAGTATCGGAAAGTCAAGGAGCAAATTGTCCGCGTTTTTTAGTTGGGACAGGAACTCAATTTACTTTAAGCGATGAACAAATGAAGGCATTTAATGTTCATAAAATACTGGAAAAACCGTTTCCCCGACCATCTCGTTTATTTAAAGAAATCGAAGAAGCAATTAATTCAGTATAATTTATTTTGATCTCCTGACTCTAATTAAATTTAACAATAAAAAATTAAAATGCGAAAAATTTTATGTATAGCGCATAGAGGCGCATCAGCCTATAGGCCGGAAAATACAATCAAAGCTTTTGAAAAAGCAATCAAACAGCATGCAGACTGTATTGAAATCGATGTGCAGAAAACCGCGGATAATCAACTTGTTGTTTATCATGATACTAGTTTTCAGAATAAAGAACTGCTAAAAGATCAAAACTTAGCAGCTGTAAAGCAAGAAGGAAAAAGCCGGGGAATCGATGTCCCAACCCTGGACGAGGTGTTGGATAAGCTGAATAACCGGATAATCCTTAATATAGAGATCAAAAGTCCTGGACTTGTTGATTTGCTGGTAAAAAAGCTAAAAGCTTATGATCCCAAGAAGATAATCTGCTCATCATTTATTCATAGTGTTTTGTCTGAGTTTGAGGCCAAAGCACCGGGTATTGCCAGAGCTCCGGTAATCGGCTGTCAGATGCTTGATCCCCTAAGACTTTTAAAAAATACTAATTCAGAAATTCTTGTTCAGAACCATGAATTTGTGGATAAAAACTATGTTGAGCTGCTGCACAAAAAGAATAAGCGGATATTTGTTTATACCGTTAATAAAGTCGCTGCTTTAAATCAAATGATCGGATATAATGTTGACGGAATAATGACTGATTATCCTGATGTTCTGGTTGGGCTACTAAATAAGCAGACCATGGATAATAATAGACCGGAAGCCCTTGCCTGTTAAAATCCCTAAAATCCGCAAAGCATATTTTTCTTGTAAAATTATCATTGGATTTTTTACTTTTTGAGTCTCCGCTGCGCATGTTATAATTAAGTACTTTAATTGAAAAGTTTATGATAAAATTAAAATAGGGTTTTAAATCCTTAAGCATTTAGTTTTTAAAACCTAGCTTTTAATATATTAAATTTTAACCGGGAAATTTCATGCGACTTCTGCTTATTGAAGATGATCAGCAAACCGCTGATTTTATTATCAAAGGTTTTAAACAATCTGGTTTTGCTGTTGACCATGCAATTGACGGGCAGCAAGGACTGCAGCTAGCTTTATCCGAACCTTATGACGCGGCAATAGTTGATATCATGCTGCCAAAGCTGGACGGATTAACGGTAATTGATATGATGCGCAAACAGAAAGTGGCTATTCCGGTCATCGTGCTGAGCGCGAAAAATTCTGTAGATGACAGGGTTAAAGGGCTATACGCTGGCGGCGATGATTATTTGGTTAAACCATTTGCTTTTACCGAACTATTAGCCCGGGTACAGTCGCTTATTCGCCGGTCAAATTCAATTGCTGAACCAAAATTACTTTGTGTGGGTGATCTTATCTTAGATGTCGATAAACATAAAGTTTTTCGCGGCGAACATTTAATGGATCTTCAGCCGCTTGAGTTTTCTTTATTGGAATATCTGATGCGCAATTCCGGACGAGTAGTTACGAAAACAATGATCATGGAGCATGTTTGGGATTACAATTTTGATCCTCAAACAAATGTTGTAGAAGCGCGAATTTCTCATTTGCGCAATAAGATCGATCGTAATTTTCCTGACAAGCTGATCCATACTATCCGAGGGGTAGGTTACGTTCTTGAAAAAAAATAATTATTTCCAAACTTCAACTTTTCGAATTACTTTATGGTTTGCGATTATCTTGTCGCTTTTTTCCTTAATCATCTTTTCACTTGTATACTTTAACTTAAAGAGTAATTTAAATTTGCAGGTAGATAATGAATTACTGTCTGATATGGACGAGATTGAGGGCATCTATAGTCAATATGGTCTTCAAGCTTTGCAACAGGAATTTGATACTGAAGCCTCCGCGGGAGGGGTTAATCGTGTTTTCTTTAAATTAATTTCGCCAGAGTCCCAGACCCTTGCGGCTTCTGATTTAAGCAGGTGGCAAACTATTAATACTCTTACCGAAGATTTCACAGCTATCCCTGAGGGTAGAGAATTCGCGACAGTATCTTTAGAGGCTGATCGCTATAAAGCCAGAGTTATAACTAATAAGATTGCTGCTGGATATGTTTTTCAGATTGGTGCGACATTGCGGGATAATCAAGTTCTTTTAGAGCAATATAAGCAAACCTTTTGGATCGTGTTTACATTTATGCTTCTTGTCGGTAGTTTTGTCGGCTGGCTTATGGCCAAACACGCTATGGCTGGGGTTAAAAGAATTACAAAAACCGCGTCTCAAATAAGCCATGGGAATTTGATGCTACGGGTAAAGCCGGGAAACGAAGGTCTGGAAATTATGATTTTAGCTGAGACATTTAACCAGATGTTAGAACGTATCGAGTTATTAATCAGAGAAATGAAAGATGTGTCAAATAATATCGCTCATGATCTGCGTAGTCCGATAACAAGAATTCGGGGAATATCAGAGACAACATTATCTGGAGATCAGAATCTTGCGGCTTATCAAAAAATGTCACAGGATATTATCGCGGAAAGCGACCGGTTTATTGTAATGATAAATACAATGCTTGATATTGCTCAAACAGAATCAGGAGTGATTGATTTTTCGCAGGTTCCGGTTAATATGGAGGAAATTATAAATGATGCTTATCAGTTATTTCTCCCCGTTGCCCTAGATAAAAATATCTGTTTAACCCTAAACCTGTTGGATAAGCCGCTTGTAGTAATTGGCGATCGTTCGCGGCTTCAGCGCCTGATCGCCAACCTTATCGACAATGCTCTTAAGTATACTTTGAGCGGTGGTATGGTTAAAATATCAGCCAGTAGAAATTCTTCGCGGGTAATAATTGAAGTTGCTGACACCGGGATTGGGATTGATCAATCAGATCTGCCGCAAGTGTTTAACCGGTTTTATCGCAGTGATAAAAGCCGTTCTTTATCCGGCAATGGTTTAGGGCTTTGCCTCGCGCAATCCATTGCAAAGGCTCATAAGGGCGAAATTACAGCTGCAAGCATAGTAGACAAAGGCAGTAAGTTTACTGTTTTTCTTCCTCTCAGTTCTTGATTAAGGATTATTGTGCTATTCTTAAAATTTCAATTATATCGCCTAAAATATCGGTTATTTAATTGTAACCTTTCGGTAATCTTCTGGTAATCTAAATATTTTAATCTGTTAAATAGGACATTTTTTATCTAACATTAACAAAGGATTATTATGGTTAACAATTCTAATCAGCCTGAAGTTTCAGTTATTATTCCCATGCTCAATGAGGCAGATAATGTTGATGAATTATTTCAAAGGCTTTTTTCTGTTTTTTTTGCCAAACATCTAAGAGTTGAAATTGTGATCGCTGATGGCGGATCGATTGACGGGACAAAAGATAAAGTGCAGGCCTGGGCTGAAAAGTCTCCTGTAAAATTTATAGCAGCCAATAGTGGTCATGGCTTGTCTGGAGATGTGCGGATTGCCGCAGAACATGCTGCCGCTCCAGTTTGTGTTGTTATGGACGCGGATCTAAGTCATTCTCCGGAAACTGCGCCGGATCTGGCAATCCCCGTATGTCGGGGGGCAGACATAATTGTGGTAGGGAGTAGGTATGTGCAGGGAGGGAGAACCCCAAACTGGCCTTGGACGCGCAAAATTATTTCCCGGATTGCCGCGCTTTTTGCCATGCCTTTTGTTGAAGTTCGGGATTCGACTTCTGGATTTTTTGCTTTAAAAAAAGAAAGATTAACCGCGCTTGGCCCTGAAGTTAATGGGTTTAAGATCCTGCTGGAAGTTCTCCTGAGCAGTCCGGATAAACCTCAGACCAAAGAATTACCGATAAGTTTTAATGACAGGACTAAAGGTCAGTCTAAGATGAGTTTGAAACAGGTGATGTTCTATCTGCATCGTTTAATGATTTTAACCGGCGGAGCGGTTAGTCCGGGAAATGCGCTGCGATTTGCCTTGGTAGGGATTGCCGGATTAATTGTTGATCTGAGTGTCTTTCATATTTTATTTAATAATGGTCAGTCTCTGGGATTTGCCCATATCGCAAGTTTTTCAGTAGCCACGATAGTTAATTATATTCTAAACAGCCGCTGGGCTTTTTCTGCAACAGCAGGAAGCAGTCTTGGCTGGAAAAGGTATTTAAGGTTTTTAGCTGTGTGTCTGATGGCATTATTTTTGCGTGGGGGAGTGTTGGCTATTTTTATTCAGCACGGAATCTCAGCTCAAGTAAGTCTGGTTTTCGCTATAATCTCTGCAGCGATTATAAATTATTTCGGTAATGCTTTTTTTGTGTTTCCGCGTTCCGGGATAAGATCCGAAATAAAATGGGCAGTTGCCGCGATTGGCTTGACTGTTTACTCAGTTTTACTGCGTTTAATATATCTCGGACTGCCGAATTTATTACCAGAGGAAGCTTATTATTGGAATTATGCGCAGCATCCGGCATGGGGTTATCTTGACCATCCGCCGATGGTAGCCTGGTTGATTTCTTTGGGAACAAGCTTGTTTGGTCATAATGAATTCGGTGTGCGGATCGGAGCAATGCTCTGCTGGTTTATTGCGACTGCTTTTACTTGCGCCTTTGCCCGAAATATTCTAGGCCGTAAATCGGCAATCCAAAGTCTGCTGCTCATGTCAATCCTGCCGGTTTTTTTTATATATGGTTTTTTTGAAATGCCGGATGCTCCTTTGATCGCTTGTTGGGCGGGGACAATATTCTTTATGCATAAAGCTTTAATCTCTGGTCACAAAATATCCTGGTGGGGAGTAGGTTTATTTTTGGGCTTAGGCATGCTTTCTAAATACTCAATTGCTTTGTTAGGCCTGGCGATGTTTGTATTTGCTTTATCTGATCGTAGCGCGCGCAAATGGTTTAAATCCTTTGAGCCATATGCCGCTATAGTTTTTGCGCTATTACTGTTTATGCCGGTTATTTATTGGAACGCAAACAATCAATGGGCATCTTTTGCTTTTCAGACTGCCGGCCGCTTAAGTCGTGACAGCCATTTTTCATTGCATCTTTTATTACTTTCGGTTATTTTCTTGCTAACACCTGTGGGATTTATCAAAGTTTATAAAATTTTCTTTTCGAAAAAGAATAACTATTCTGAACCTTTTCCAAATCCGGAAAAATTAACTGCCCGAAATCAGCTGTTTGTAAAAATATTCACATTAGTTCCTTTAAGTGTATTTATATTTTTCAGCTTAAGTCATCATACTAAATTAAGTTGGACTGGACCGCTTTGGATAGCAATCATACCTGTTTTAGCATTGGAAATATCGAAAAAACAAGGTAGGTATTCTGGAGTGACTGTAACCGCGGTAATGGCGATGCTGTTTTATGGCGCTGTTTTTCATTATGCGACAATTGGTTTGCCGGGAGTGCCGTATTTGCAGGATTTTTCGATGCCCATAGCTTGGCAGGAGGCAGGTGATAGGATAGAAAAAATAGAAGATGGGATAGAGGTTAAAACCGGACAAGAACCGATAATTGTGGGTATGGACAAATATTTCATCGCCAGTGAGCTATCATTTTATAGGCATAACCTTCAGAATAATGATATTGAGGCGCTAAAAGGAACCAGCAGTAGAAATTTATTTAATGACAATGGCTTAATGTTTGACTGGTGGACAAATAAATCTAATCATATTGGTAAAACTTTAATTTTAGTATCCAAGCAATTTAGCGATCTTGATGATAATAAAATAGGAAAATTTTTCAACACTTTAGATACTGTTCAACAACTTCAACTTTCTAAAAATAACAAAAAAGCCGGAATATTATATTATCGCATAGCCTATGGTTATAATGGAGTTTAAAGCTTGATTGAACAAGTAATGATCAATTTGCGCGCTTGAGTCGGTACGCGAATACTGATCGATAGTTAAATTAATTAGCTTGCCAAGCACTTATAGTTTTTACTATAAGTGCTTTTTTATTGAACCATATGCACAAACAATCAAACACCGCACGTATATACATATAAACACCGCACGCACATTTTTTTAAACATCGCATAAAATAATCGTCTAAAAAATAAGACCCACACGTAGATAATTTTAAACACCGCACAGTCATGGGGATAAGTCTTGGATAACTTTTTGCAGTCATTTTTTTAGATACCACACAAGCTTGGGGATAAGTTTGGGATAACTCAATCAAACATGAAAACCCTAAAAATAGACATATCTGGGATGCAAACCCAGGAAATGATTAACTTCCTATAATATATCTTATGTTAACTTGTGTAGATTTCAGGGGGTCTCTCAACAACAATATGTTGGGCTTTTTAGGATTTGATCAGAAAAGCTGGATTTGCCTATAGATTCCCGGCTTTGGCTCTGCTAAGCTTTTGGGATTTATTCTGGTCTAGTTTTTGTTACCGTCTGATCAGAGATTAGCGGATAAATCATCCGTCCGCCATTGTTTTCCTGAAGAATGTTCCCCTTTTGATCAATACAAAAAGAGTTAAGACCTGAACGGCCATATTCCGCTGGTATGGCATTTAAGCGGTATTCCTGAGCCTGCCCGGGCTTTGCCGCGGGATTCTCAGTTTGCACATAATAATAGCCGTTTACAGCCTGTTTTGGGCTGGTTGCGCTGTTCAATACCCCCAGATCCGGGTCGATTATCGTATACTTATTTTCACCTTCAATGATCAGATTATCCGGGCTATCGCAATAATAGCCATAATACTGATAATACTGCTCCTGAGCCAGAGCATACTTGTTTAGGATATTAATCGCGATTTTTTCATTTTCTTTGATTATTTGCTGATTATTGGCATTTTCCATTTTGGCTTTAAACAAATAATAACCCACAGCCAGTTTTTGGGCTATGGGATTGGTTTGCGTTTTTATGGGGCTGGGCACAGTCATTTTTTGCGGCTTGGCTAATTGCCCTGATGCGCTATTAGTGTATTTGTTTGGTATGCTCTTAGGGTTTGATTGCTGCTTGGTCTTAATCATTTTCTTATAAGTATTCAGGCTCAGATCCAGCATAGCCCAAGCCGCCATCATAAACAAAACCAAAGCAATCAGCGAAAACACCGTAAACAGCGACACCCGCCCACCAAATTTCCAAACCCGCATTGGAATTCTCCTTAACCCATTTTCCAAACCCGCATTGGATTGTGGCTTTTTGAGTAACTTTAAATCGAGCTTTTCGTTGTATGGATCTACTTATTAGGTAACTTTTTCAGAGGCTAATTTTTTGTTTGCCATTATATATCTAGGTTAAAATATAATATATTTGGGATATTGTCAAGAGTTTAGACTAGAGCCTATTGACTTAGAAAAAATAGGAGTGACTCCTTTTTTGCGTAGATTAATACAAGCACCAAAGATTTATTCCTTCAACTTTAGCATAATCTTTTTTATCAAAACTTATAAAATTCTTATGATTACCAAAAAGCATTGTTCCTAAGTGAAAAGCATCTGCCTCATGTAGTGAATACTTACATCTAGTTTCTAATATTTTTTCAATTATTTTTGGTTCTGTAGGAAGGATAACTCGTCTTCTTGACCCAAACTTAGATAACAATTCATTAAGAAGAAGCATATTCTTTTCGACATCTTTAATATGATAAGAAATGATTTTAGACTTTCCACCTGACATAGCCCTGTCAATTTCCTTTTTAGAGTACAAACCTTTTTTTAACTCCACCCTAAGAGCTACCCTAAAGAACTCCTCAAAAAGAATTGAAGCGCAAGCTATTTGAACTTTTGCGTCTAATAACTTTTTTATAAATTGAATAGTAGCCTTCTGTCTATAAGAGTTTTGCTCTTCTTGAACTAGCGCGGAAATTACAAAATTTGTATCGAAATGAAACACTTGGTCTAAGGGGATTTTATCGTTTAAGAGATGTTTTAAGGTGGCTCTATTTCCTGATGTCATTAATTATGCCATTAATGCTCGAGCCTGCGGCAAGGATAGAGCCTTCTGAGCATATTTCCTCTATTGATCTTGAAGATTTTGGCATTTTAACATATACGGCTGAACCGTTATATCGCTTAAATGCTGATTCAGATTTTTTAGCAACTTTTTTTTTATTCATGTCCACACCCCACGTATAAAGTATACCATACAAATTGGCTACTTCGCTATATTTCACATTTTACTATTAGCATAAGATCTGTCAAGCAAAATTTAGTATACCATGAAACCAAATAATTGCAAGATGTAATAATCTAATTTAACCTACCGCTACTGTTAATTCGATCAATTGTATAACTAACTTTAAATCTTTAAGCTACGTTGTATATTGTTTAACAAAGAATATTATTAATTATTGATAAGAAAAAGTAAAAGGGTTACCTTAGGATTAAGTATTTGTTATCCGGCAAGATTAGCAAATC
>Ga0180007_10002640_pt1 | contig 21028 bp, 19 predicted proteins | sample MM_PC_MetaG_FD_121122 | JGI IMG/M metagenome (GOLD analysis project Ga0180007, IMG submission 121122) | Groundwater microbial communities from the Aspo Hard Rock Laboratory (HRL) deep subsurface site, Sweden - MM_PC_MetaG | ecosystem: Environmental > Aquatic > Deep subsurface > Groundwater... | reverse complement strand
TATTTGAGCAAGAATGATTCTTGCTACATACTTGCTACATAATATTAATACTTACCCAAGATTATTTTTTTCCGCCCCAGGAACAATATCTTTAAATTCAATTCCAAATTTTTTCATTCTTTTAAAATCATCATTTCCACCTTCCCCAAGGGTTTTGCCTTCAGCTAATTTAGTCCTCATTTCTTGAAATACTTGCTCACGTGTTTCTTCGGGCTTTTTTACATTGTCTCTTTTAAAAAATTTTTCTAACATAGATATATTTTATGCATTAATTGTTAATAATATAAATATATACTTCGACAAATCTTTTTGCAAGAAGTTAAGCAAGAATGGTTCTTGCTACATACTTGCTACATACGAATTATGTTCCTTAATTCTTCTTTTTAAATTATCACTTATTCCTGTATAGTATTTTGTAGTTTTTGAACTTTCTAAAATATAAACATAATACATATTCCACTTCACTTTGTTTCGCGGAATCACCACTTCGCAAAGTAAAAATTATATATTAATATAATATACTACTTATCATTATTTTGTGCGTGCACCGCGTAGCTTTAGCGAAGTGGTGACCCTACTGGGAATCGCACCCAGATTACCAGCTTGAAAAGCTGATGTCCTAACTATTAGACGATAGGGCCAAATAATCATTTAACCAAAACATAATAACATTTTTAGACTTAATTGCAAAATAAAAAGTCTTGTCTGTGGGGTGCTGGATTAGGGTAATTCCCTGCCGATTGTTGTATAATGTTTTATATGGAAATTAAAGAATTAATGCTAAAATAAACCTATGAATACCTTTACCTTTATTTTAATTACAATAGCTGGAATTTTTCTTGGCTTTTATTTTGGTAGAAGAAAAAATAATGTAGCGGAAGGGCAAATACAAGCCAAAGAACAGAATAAAGAAAAGATTTTAGAATTTTTTCATAATTCTTCATTAAACTCAGAACAAATAACAAACAATGATGTTGAGAAATTACTTGGAGTCTCTGATGCCACAGCTACAAGGTATCTAGATGAATTAGAAAAAGAAGGAAAAATCAGGCAAATAGGCACCACAGGCCAAGGTGTATATTACGTTCTAAAATAAGGGTTAAATACCCCAACGGCTCAAGCCCTGAGCCGTTTAAAAACAAGTGGCCTCCCCTTAGATTACCAAATCTTATGCTATAATCATAAGATTATAAATTTAATCTTAGCTATAAAATTATGATTGACCCAAAAAAAGTAGACCTTAACCAAATACCAAAAAAGTTTTGTGATGGCGCAATTGGAGCATATGGAAAAGAAATTTTTTCTTTTGCTCTTACCTCAGGAAACAACTTAGATTCTTTTGCTACCACTCCTCAGGTTATGAAAAGTATTTCAATTTGGATGAATAAACAAGTGGAAAATTACGAAAAACAATTTGGAGAAATTAATATGACTCCACCTCAAATCCAAAGTCCGATTCAAATGGCAGATTTGGGAAAATAAGATATAATAAGCTTATTACTATTTAAGATATAAACCTATTATGCAACCATATATTTATACAAAAAAAATGTTTTTTCTGGGTCTGGCAGGGCTTTTGTTTTCCGGATATTTAAGTGGCGTAAAGTTCTTTTCTGCCACCTGTGCTTTTAACGAACCTTGTCCGTATTTTCTAGGATATCCGGCCTGCTATTTCGGCTTCGGAATGTTTCTCATTATTTTCATTTCCGCTACACTAGGCCTCTTGAAAGTTATTTCCGAAAAAATTATGCTGAAAATTATCACCGTAACATCAGGTGCGGGAATTCTTTTCGCTGGATATTTCACCATTCCGGAAATTGGAAAACTATTGGGGAGTGCAGAGACAGGCTACACCCTCGGCCTCCCTACTTGCGCCTACGGACTTGTTTTCTATGTCATCATTTTTTTTATTGCAATTTTAAATTTAATAAATAAGCAAAACACAGTTAATTAGACCATGGCGCCTGCGGAAGAAAATAAAATAAAAATAATAATTTTAGCCGCTGGTAAAGGCATGAGAATGCAATCAGATGAACCGAAGGCTCTTACCTTATTTAAAAATAAGCCATTTTTGTTGCATATTCTTGATACTATTAAAAAATTGAACCCAAACATAAAACCAATCATAGTTATTGGCCATAAAAAAGAACGCATTAAAGAAGTTTTAGGAGAAGATTATACTTACGTGGAACAACATGAACAACTGGGCACAGGACATGCTGTAGCTTCGACTAAAAGTGTTCTCGTACGTCCTCATGAAATGGTTCTGATTTTATCTTCCGATCAACCACTTGTATCAAAAGAAACAATTGAATGCCTTTTCACTACTCACCTTGAGAAAAAACCGGCCATTACCCTCGGAACAGTTGTCGTTCCAGATTATGAAGACTGGCGAATAAATTTATACACAAATTTTGGAAGAATCGTGCGAGAAAAAAATGGAAAAATTAAAAAATTGGTCGAGTTCAAAAATACAACTGATGAAGAAAAAAGAATTCGGGAAATAAATCCAGCGCTTTATATTTTTGATGGGAAATGGCTCTGGGATAATATTGATAAAATAGAGATAGACCCTACTCGAAATGAATACAAATTAACAGATCTAATACATATAGCATTTTCCCAGAAGAAAAAAATCGAAGCAGTACCGGTTGCCAATATCCTCGAAGCCTTACAACCAAACTCCAAAAAAGAACTTGAAATATTGGAGAAACTTATTCTATAATACTTATAACTCTGCGATAGCAGAAAGTTTAGTAAATTTTTGTTGATTTTGTTAATTATTTCTTAAAATCATATCCTTTCGCTAACTTAAAGGTTTTAAAACCTTCTTTTATTTTTATACTTTCAATATAATCTAGAAATTCCTTTGGTAAAGGTGATGGTCCAACCCAAACACTCTTTTGAATCATAAGATAGTTAAATTTTTTTAGGTGCCAACGGAGCCATTCCCTCTCAGCTTTTTTAGTCTCCGGAATATCAAACATCACTATAAGATTTCTAGGCGCGTTTTTGTCAAAATTAAAATAAAATTGTTGCAAAGAATCTATTTTCTTTTTGATGTATTTTTGACCCTTAGGTGTTAACATCAACCCTTCGTCGTTCTTTTCTATCAAACCATTTTTGTAAATATAAGACAAAGTTCCACTTAAAGAATTCGAGGAATATTTTTTGAATTTAGGAATACCAAAAAGATTCACACGACATCCTTTATAATTTAAAGATGTGTTGCTCAACTCCTTTAAAATTTCGTAAACAAGACTCATGAGCTATATTATATCATAAATACTAAAAACTCTGCGATAGCAAGATTTTAAGTAAGCAGTTATAATATTTGAAAAATTAAAGAAAAATGCTATAAATAAACTGTGTTATTTTGCGCGGTTAGCTCAGTTGGTAGAGCGACCCCTTGACGTGGGGTAGGCCACAGGTTCGAATCCTGTATCGCGCACATGAAAATTTTAAGCATTGAAACATCTTGCGACGACACCAGCATAAGTATTCTGGAGGCTCGAGGAGGCATCAATAATGCCTCTTTTAAGGTATTGGCTAATAATTCAAACTCTCAAATTAACCTTCATATCCCCTACGGAGGTGTTTTTCCGATGTTGGCGAAAAGAGAGCATATTAAAAACCTGCCAATAATCTTGGAAGCAAGCTTAAGACAGGCCAAACTGGCGGATAAAAAAAGGCCGGTGGATGCGATAATGGTCACCTATGGACCCGGGTTAGAACCATCGCTTTGGACCGGAATTGTTTTTGGGAAAGAATTAGCGCAAAAATGGAAAGTGCCCTTAGTACCGGTCAATCATATGGAGGGGCATATCCTTTCTGTTTTTGGCAAAGATAAGGGAACTTTTAAAATAAAGAAAATAAAAACACCGACATTGACTCTACTCGTTTCTGGCGGACATACTCAATTAGTTTTAAGTAAAAAGTGGATGGATTATGAAATAATCGGGGAAACCCTAGACGATGCCGTCGGTGAAGCTTTTGATAAAGTAGCTAGAATGCTTGACCTGCCATACCCCGGCGGTCCTCAGATTTCAAAATTAGCAGAAGAAGCCAGAAACTCGTGTAAGCGAAGCATTGCGCAGGCTGTCGAGCCGAGCATAGCAAATTTTCAGCAGAAAATTATGTGCGCTGAGTCCACACGAGTTTCTGGCTTCTCTCTTCCTCGCCCGATGCTCCACAGTAAAAATTTTGATTTTTCTTTTTCTGGACTGAAAACAGCCGTCCTTTATTTAATCAGAGACTTAGGTGGCATCAAAAAAATTAACCAGAAAACCAAAAAACAAATCGCCCTAGAATTTGAAAATGCCGCTATTGAATGCCTAATTTATAAAACAGTCAAGGCAATTGAAAAATATAAAATTAAAACTCTCATTGTGGCAGGAGGGGTCTCTTGTAATACACATTTAAAAAACGAAATGACAAAAGTTGTGAGACACGGACTAACAACTGGTAAGATTGAACTTCTATTCCCCACCAAAGAACTTTCGGGAGATAATTCTCTAATGATTGGAATAGCGGGATATTTAAATTATATAAAAAATAAAAAGAAAGTTCCTAAAATAGAGAGCATCAAAGCCACTGGTAATTTAAGGCTTTAACCCTTCTCGAGTCAGAGTAAATATGATATTATGGGATTATGCACGAAAAACTGAAAAAACCTTACGACCCGAAAAACACAGAGGAAAGAATTTACAAGCTTTGGGAAGAGTCCGGTTTTTTTAACCCAGATGTATGTATAAAAAAAGGAATCACAAAAACTGACGCAAAACATTTTTCCATTGTCCTTCCCCCTCCAAATGTAACCGGTAATTTACACACTGGTCACGCCCTTATGTTAGTGATAGAAGATATCATGGTTCGTCATGCACGCATGCTCGGAAAGAAAACTCTCTGGCTTCCAGGTACAGACCATGCAGCTATAGCTACACAATCTAAAGTAGAAAAAACGTTAGAAAAAGAAGGTATCAAAAAAAATGATTTAGGGCGAGAAGAATTTTTAAAAAAAGTAGAAAAATTTGCCAGCGAATCACATGACACCATAGTGAATCAGGCAAAAAAGATGGGAGCCTCCCTTGATTGGTCTAGGGAAGCCTTTACTTTAGATGAAAACCGTAATCTTGCTGTTCGTACTGCCTTTAAACAAATGTATGATGACGGATTAATTTATCGCGGACATCGTATGGTAAATTGGGACCCTAAAGGACAAACAGTTATCTCAGATGATGAAATAATTTACGAGGAGCGCAAAAATAAATTTTATACTTTTAAATATGGACCTTTTGAAATAAGCACCGTACGCCCAGAAACAAAATTCGGTGATAAGTATGTCGTAATGCATCCGAAAGATAAAAGATATTCTAAATACAAAGATGGCCAAAAAATAAAACTTGAGTGGATAAATGGCCCTATTGAGGCCACTATTATAAAAGATGAAGAAATAGATATGGAATTCGGCACGGGGGTTATGACTATTACTCCATGGCATAGTTCTGTTGACTTCGAAATTGCCGAAGGACATAAATTAGATAAGGAACAAATCATTGATAAGTATGGAAAACTCTTGCCTATTGCAGGAGAATTTACTGGAATGAAAATTACTGACGCCAGAGAAAAAATTGTTGAAAAATTAAAAAATAAAGGGCTACTTGTTTCTATTGACGAAAATTATATAAATAGAGTCGCTACGGCTGAACGTACTAGTGGCATGATTGAGCCACAAATTATGTTGCAATGGTTTGTAGATGTAAATAAAAAAATTCCCAGACGGGAAAATAAATCTCTCAAAGAACTGTTATTGGAACCTGTTCGTGAAGGTAAAATAAAAATAATGCCTGTTCATTTTGAAAAAGTTTATTTTAATTGGATAGAAAATTTGCGAGATTGGTGTATTTCTAGGCAAATTTGGTATGGACATCGTATTCCTGTCTGGTACAAAAATGATGAAATTTATTGTGGTATTGATGCACCAAAAGAAAGTGGTTGGATTCAAGACGAAGATACGTTGGACACATGGTTCTCTTCAGGATTATGGACTTTCTCCACCTTAGGTTGGCCAAATAAAACAAAAGACCTTGAAACATACCACCCGACTTCTATTCTCGAAACAGGCCACGATATTCTTTTTTTCTGGGTAGCAAGAATGATTTTGATGTCTCAATACTTACTTGGAGACATCCCTTTTAAAAACGTTTATTTACACGGTATGGTACGCACTGCTGATGGTAAAAAAATGTCTAAATCTTTGGGGAATAAAGCTATCGACCCACTTGATATAGTAGTCAAATACGGAAATGATGCCTTACGTATGTCTATGATTGTCGGCAATACTCCCGGAAATGATTTAAAATTAAATGAAAATGACATTCGAGGTTATGCCAAATTTACCAATAAGGTTTGGAATGCTTCTAGATTTGTCTTAGAACAAATAAAAAATCTTGATCTAAAAAACTTACCCAGTTTTGATGAAGAAGATTCACTCAGTAATAAAGAATTGGAAAAACTACTCACTGAAGTTTCGAAGGAAATGAATGAATTTAAATTTTCTATAGTCGCTGAAAAGCTTTATCATTATTTCTGGCACACTTTTGCGGATGTGATTATTGAACGCTCAAAGAAGAAAATTCTAGCAAATGAAAATGCTGATTCGGCAAAAACTCTTTTACTCACACATCTAACTACCCTACTTAAGGCCTTGCATCCTTTCATCCCCTTCGTTACTGAAGAAATTTGGTCGATGTTGCCTATAAAAAATAAAAACCTGCTCATGGTTGAAAAATGGCCCCTCGCCACGCTCGGGACCTCTGGCCCCAATGATAATAACTGATCCGAAAACTTTATGCCTGGCATTCTTAGGTGGAATTATTCCATCCCTTTTATGGCTATGGTTTTGGCTGAAAGAAGACGACGGCCATCCCGAACCAAAGGGATTACTTGCCATCGTGTTTATTATGGGAATGATTGTGGTTCTGTTGGTTCTACCAATTCAAAAATTTATTCAAGATAGTGTTGGTTCTCTTAGTGGCCAAATTGTTTTATGGGCTAGCGCAGAAGAAATAATAAAATACCTAGCCGTCTTACTAGTCTTGTGTAAAACAAATAATGCTAACGACCCGATAGATTGGTCAATCTACCTAATTACCGCAGCCTTGGGTTTTGCTGCTTTAGAAAATATGTTGTTTTTACTTAAGGTTTTTCCTTCTTCAATCGAAACAACCCTTAACCTTTTTAATATGGGAAATTTAAGGTTCCTGGGTGCTAACCTCCTGCACGCTATTTCTAGTGCCATTATAGGCATCTCCATAGGAATTTCGTTCTTTATGCCAAAATGGAAAAAGGGGGTTTTTCTTTTTGTTGGTTTTTTAATTGCTATTGTCTTGCATAGTACCTTTAATTTTTTTATAATAAGGAATAATGGAAATGATTTCTTAAAGGTGTTGACATTTTTGTGGGTCGTCACAATTATTGTTATGTTACTTTTTGAAAAAATTAGAAGAATGAGTAAAAATTATTAATTAATAAAATCATATGGAAAATAAAAAAAGAAGTTTTTTTGAAAGACTAACTGGAAGTGTTAGCTCCGAAGAAGAGATAGCGTCTGGAAAACATTATTCAGAAAAAAATACCAGAGGGAATAATGGGGATAAAAAAAATAACGAATGGATTGAAGAAGAAAACGAAGAAGCTGAACTTTCAATTGATGTTTATCAAACTCCGACTGATATTGTTATTCAGACAATGGTAGCTGGAGTTAAACCAGAAGATTTAGAGTTATCTATTGCTCGGGATATTGTTACCATTCGAGGTAAGCGTGAAGAAAACAGAAATATTGATGAAGAAAATTACTTTACCAAAGAACTTTATTGGGGAAAATTTTCAAGGACAATATCACTCCCAACAGAAGTAGAGCCAGAAGAAGTGGAAGCCACGGAAAAACATGGATTGATTACTGTAAAAATCAAAAAAGTAGACAAAGAAAAGAAAAACTCTGTAAAGGTAAAATCAATCTAACCTAGGAAATATTTTGGTGCCTGGGGGGTGAATCGCACACCCGACCTGTCCCTCTTCAGGGGAACGCTCTACTACTGAGCTACCCAGGCAAGATTCTATAACTTTTTTAATAAATCCTGAAAGGAACTGTTGTTGTCGTTTACATTTTGCACTGTACCAGAAATTGAACCATAAAAATCTAACATCTTATTTATATACGGTTCCAAAAAATAAAACGACCCAAGAGCAATCCCAATAATTATAAATATTTTCAACCCAGACCAAAAAGTACGCCATTTTTGAACACTCCTAATTTTGCGAAGCATACGATTATTCTCCTGCGCCAGTTGAAAAGTATCCTCTAGCAACTTTTGGGATTCAGGATCCATGACAATATTTTAGCATAACTAAATAAAAATACCAATTCCAAATAGACTTTTTGTGTGCTAGATTATAAGCATAGTCTTCGTAGTTAAATGGATATAACGACTCCGTCCTAAGGAGTAATTGCAGGTTCGATTCCTGCCGAGGACACAAATTACAGACCCAATAAATTTGCTATTTTAGTTTTATCGAAACCAACAATAAGCTCATCTCCAATAATAATAACCGGCACGCCCATTTGTCCGCTTTTTTCCATCATTTCTTTTCTTTTTTCCAAATCACTCGCAACATCATGCTCAGTATAAGCAATATTTTTTTCTTTAAAAAAATCTTTCGCTAAATGACAAAAATGACAAGACGGGGTTGAATAAATTGTTACATTTTTCATAAAATTTTAAATTATTTTCTAATATTTTTATTATAGCATACTTGCCCCAAAAACAAAAAAAAGATATATTTCTCTATATGCGAGTATGGTTTAGTGGTAGAATGAATCCTTCCCAAGGATTAGACGGGGGTTCGATTCCCCCTACTCGCACTAATTCGAATCGAACTTTTAATTCTGCCTTTTTTATTTTCAATTTCTAGCTCATTGTTTTTTACTGAAACATAAACAGTGTCTCCCTTTGAAACTTTATTAGAAATAATATGAGAGGCAACCGGATTCAAGATTTTATTTTGAATCAAGCGATTTAAGGGTCTCGCACCAAAATGCGGATCATAGCCTTCTTTGGCTAGAAAAGAAAGAGCTTCTTCGGAAATTCCCAAATTTATTCCCTTTGCTTTCAGACGATCAATAACTACCTTTATGCGCAAATTAACTATTTCCTTAAGAGAAATTTCTGATAGAACATCAAAAACAATAATCTCATCTAAACGATTCAAGAATTCTGGACGAAAATTATCTTTTAAGGCTTCCATTACTTTTTCTTTCATATTACTATAGTCTTGCCTTTCCGAATTATTGGAAAATCCAATTGATTCCATTTTTTCCACAAATTGTGAACCAATATTAGAAGTTAAAATTATAATAGTATTTTTAAAATTTACCACTCTTCCTTTTCCGTCAGTTAATCGTCCCTCATCAATAACTTGTAAAAGAGTATTAAAAATTTCTGGATGAGCTTTTTCAATTTCATCAAAAAGCACAACTGCATAAGGCCTATGTCGAACAGCTTCCGTCAGCTGTCCTGATTCATCGTAGCCCACATATCCCGGAGGAGATCCAATAAGTTTGGAAATTGAATGCCTTTCCGTATATTCAGACATATCCACTCGGATAATAGCACTATCGTCATTAAACATAAATTGACCCAATGTTTTTGTAAGCTCGGTTTTGCCAACTCCGGTCGGACCTAAAAAGATAAAAGAGCCAATCGGTCTGTTGGGATCAGAAATACCGGCACGGGAACGCCGGATTACATCTGCCACGCGTTTAATCGCTTCATCTTGGCCTAAAACCCGTTTCTTTAACTCCACTTCCATTTTCTCCAATTTAGCACGTTCTCCTTCTAGCATCTTAGTAAGCGGTATACCTGTCCAACGAGAAACCACTTCAGCGATATCCTCAGCAGTAATTTCTTCCTTTAAAATTCTACGAGATTTTTGTAATTTTTTCAGTCGTGTCAGCTTTGTCTCTAATTCCTTTTGTAATGCCGGAATTTTTCCATAACGTATTTCAGCCGCTTTTGAAAGATCAGATTTCATTTCAGCATCTTCGGCTGCCAGACGGATACCCTCCATCTCTTTTTTAATGACACGAATTTCAGCCACCGTCCCTTTTTCATTGGCCCATTTTAATTCTAATTCCTTTGTTTTTTCAGTTAAATTTCCTATTTCTTTATCTATCTCTTTAATTCTATTTTTTATTTCTTTATCTTTTTGCTTATCCTTTTGTTCTCTCCCATCAGAATTAATTTCTTTTTTCAAGGCTTCTTTTTCAATTTCTAAACGCATTATTTTTCTATGCGCATCTTCTAAAATTGGAGGCTTATTTTCCAGCATAATTTTTAACGACGAAGAGGCTTCGTCTATTAAATCAACCGCTTTGTCGGGCAAAAATCTGTTGGTAATGTAACGAGAAGATAGATTGACTGCTGAAACTATCGCGTCATCGGTTATGCGCACTCCGTGAAAAAGCTCGTACTTTTCTTTTAAACCACGGAGAATGGCTATGGCATCTTCAATTCCGGGTTCATCAATATAGACTGGCTGAAAACGACGCGCCAAAGCCGGATCTTTTTCAATATGTTTTTGATATTCCCGCAAGGTAGTTGCCCCTATCGCTCGGAGTTCCCCACGAGAAAGCGCTGGTTTCAACATATTAGAAGCATCCATTGTGCCCTCAGCTCCCCCAGCTCCGACAATTGTATGTATTTCATCAATAAAAAGAATAATTTTTCCGTCAGACCTTTCAATTTCTTTCATAATCCCCTTTAGTCTTTCTTCAAACTCTCCACGATATTTTGTACCAGCCACAAGTAAACCCAAATCAAGCGACACAACTTCTTTATCTTTAAGAGACTCAGGAACATTGTTTTTTATAATCATTTGAGCCAGGCCTTCCACTACTGCCGTTTTACCAGTCCCCGCTTCTCCTATTAAAATAGGATTGTTTTTTGTTCGACGCGAAAGTATCTGCATAATACGAGTAATTTCATTATCACGACCGATAACTGGATCTAATTTATCTTCCTTGGCCAGTTTGGTCAAATTACGAGTATATTTTACTATTAATTTAAATTTCTTTGGCTCAGAAATATCTGTGATATTTTGACTGCGAAGTTCCTCTAAAACTTTCATCACTTGATCTTTATGAATCCTAAATCGTGCTAAAGTCTCTCGCGCTTCACTAGTAACTTCCAGAATAGCGATAAAAAGATGTTCAGTTGAAACAAAATCATCTTTCATATATTCTGCCAACTTAGCAGACTGTTCAATAACTTGAGCCAAGTCAGGATTAAGATAAATTTGATAAGACGGTGAAATAGTACTGCGTGTTTCTGGCAACTCAATCATCTCCAAAACAGAATCAGTTAAAAGCATTGTGTCAATCTCCAATTTATCCAAAATTGAATTTACCATAGATTCATCTTGGAGTAAAAGAGCGCCAAGTAAATGTAGCGAGGAAACATGATTTACCCCCCGCTCAATAGCCAGCTCATGGGCTTTTTTAATGGCATCTTTAGCTTTAGTTGTAAATTTATTTAGTGGTGGCATATATACATATATAGTATACACTACATGTTAAGTGTAAAAAATATTAATTAAACTCAGATAGAGTATTGTCTTTGTTAATTGAAACTACTATTGCTGCCAAGGCATCACTAATAGATTTACTTGAGGCAAAAGAAGTTATGTCACTAAAAAGCGCTATCCCTAGGGCTTCACCGTCTAGGTTTATTACCAAACTCCCGGCATTTGATTTCGCAACATTAATATAAAGATTTTTATTTCCTTCAAAAATAAAAGAGGAAATACTATTACCTAAAACTAAAACTTTCTGTCCTATTTTCATTTTGTCTAAATCACTAAAAACTGGAACAGTCAACACCAATTTATTTTTTTCATCTAGGGGAGCTCCTACTTTTAGAAAAGAAAATCCAGCTTTATCTGTTAAAACAAAATCCGCTTTGAATTTTCCACTATCATTTTTTACATAATAAACTTCTTTATCTGAAACAAGAAAAGCATCAGCTACGATAATTCCGTCAATGGAAACAGCGAATCCCCGCCCGGCTCCTACTTCAATAATTTTTCCATCTACGTCTTGTGTTTCTTTAGTTATAGAAAATACAGCAGATGTATTCTTGGCTAACGCATCTACCACTAAATCTTCTTCTTTCACCACTATCGTTTGAACCGTGGTTTTCCCCTCCACTTGCTGGATTTTTTCAATTGTTTGCTGAATAACACGATTAACAGGAGCAGTAAAAGATACTGGCGCTTGCTGCATCAAAGTCACTGTTGTTATGCCAGTTGCAATAGAAGTAATAAAACTAAGCAAGATGGCCAGTAAAATAAGTTGTGTTTTATTTAATTCCTTTATATCCATATCTCATACATTGTACCACTTTTTTAATTTTTGCAAAATTTCAACCAAAGCCTTAACGGTATAATCAAGATCGGATTTGGTGGTTTTTCTACCCATTGAAAACCGTACACCGCCCTCCTCCGCTCCTGCTTCGGCGGGCAAGCCTATTTTTCCACGCAAAGCTTTTATCACATATGAACCTTCTGCCCTAGAACTTTCGCAGGCGCTTTTAGAAGAAGCCATAATTCCTTTTGCCGAAAGTTCAATAACCAAAAGATCACTTGGAATTTTAGGAAAAGTTATATTTACAATATTCGGTAATCTATTTTGCAAATCCCCGTTAATTATCATTCTATAATTCGTTAGAATATTAGAATGAAATAATTTATTCAAAAAATAACCACACAAGGTGTTTAATCTTTTTGTTTCTTTTTCTTTGATTTTCTGCATAACTTTCAAGGCACTGGAAAATTTTACAATTTCCGGCAAGTTTTCTGTCCCCGGACGCAGTCCTAATTCTTGACCTCCCCCGCCGAAAATACTGGCAAGCTTGACTGACTTTCTTTTATAAAGAACTCCGACCCTGCCAGCTCCTTCTATCTTTGAACCGGAAAGCGAAAGTAAATCCACGCCTAATTTTTCTACATTAATATCTAAATAATTTACCGCTTGCACCGCATCAGTGTGAAAAAGAGGAAAAATATTTTTTGTAATTTTTTTATAACATCTAATCTCTTTTGCAATTCCCCCAATTGGCTGAATGGTCCCAATTTCATTGTTCGCATACATTACCGAAACGAGTACTGTATTTTTTTTAATTTCTTTTTTTATTTTCTTAGGATCCACTATTCCATTTAACTCAACTGCTACTATTGAAATCTGCGCAAGTTTTCTTTTCGCCAACAATCTAAAAGTTTTAAGCACTGATGGATGCTCAATATTAGTGGTAATAATATGAGGCAAAAAATTTTTCTCTTCTAAGATAGCCAAAATTACCCCCTGAATTGCCAAATTGTTGCTTTCTGTACCACCACTCGTAAAGATTATTTCTTCAATCCTAGACCCTAAAACATCAGCGACTTCTCGTCGTGAATTCTGAAGTTTTCTTTTTGCCTCTAGCCCAATTGAATGAACAGAACTTGGATTCGCTTCAGCACTTGCCGCATAATCAAGATATATTTTATTTGCTTTTTTGTTTGATTTCAACATAAAAATAGTATATATTGAAATTGTATGAATACAAAGCTCCAAATCGCTTTTTTTGTTTTAAGCACAATTACTGCTGTTTTTGTTATTTTGGGTGTTCTTTGGGCTATCGTTACTGAAAAACGCCTCAAAAAAATTTTTTTAGGTAAAAAAGCAAAAGACTTAGAAGAAACTATTATCACTCTAGAAAATGAAATTGTTAAATTAAATAAAGCAAGAAAAGAAATTGGAGAAGATCTTATTTCCATAAATTCTAAATTGAAAAAAAGCATCCGCGGCCTTGAGACAATACGCTTTAATCCGTTTCCGGACCAAGGAAGTAATCAAAGTTTTGCTATTGGAATGCTCAATGAAGAAGGCGACGGCTTGGTAATTTCAAGTTTATATTCCCGTGAACGAATGAGCATCTTTGCTAAACCTGTTAAAAATGGAAAATCTAATTACGAACTTACTATTGAAGAAAAAGAAGCTTTACAAAAAGCCAAAGTGTAAAAAGTTAAAATAAAATGCTAGAAAATAAAAACAATAAAATAACAGCTTATCCGCCAGTGGTAGTAGTAATGGGGCATATTGATCACGGCAAATCGACTTTGCTTGATTATATAAGAAAAACATCCATTACTGAAAATGAAACTGGTGGGATAACACAAAGAATTTCCGCTTATGAAGTTATCCATCAAGATGAAAAGAAACAAACCAGGAAAATCACTTTTCTGGATACTCCCGGACATGAGGCTTTTTCAAAAATGCGAGAACGTGGTGCTAAAATAGCCGACATTGCTATTCTGGTAGTTTCCGCTTCCGAGGGAGTAAAAATGCAAACAATTGAAGCTTGGAAAACTATTGTAGAATCTAAAACTCCCTGCATCGTTGCTATAAATAAAATAGACAAAGAAGACGCTAATATTGAAAAAACAAAAAAAGAACTGGCAGAAAATGAAATTTATCTAGAAAATCAAGGAGGGACAATTCCTTTTGTGGAGATTTCTGCTAAGGTTGGCACCGGGATAAATGATTTACTTTCGCTTATTTTAATTCTGGCAGAAGTGGAAAACCTAACTGGAAATAGCGCTCTTCCTGCTACTGGTTTTGTAATTGAGGTAAATTTAGATTCTAGGCGTGGAATAATGGCAACCTTGATTATAAAAAATGGATCCATCAAAAAAGGAATGACCGTAGTTGTTGAAGACACAATGTGCTCTACTCGCATTATGGAAAATTTTCTAGGAAAAACGATAGATGAAGCTACTTTCTCTTCTCCTATACGCGTCGTCGGTTTTGATAAAATGCCCAGAGTGGGCGCACAATTTAAAACTTTTCAAAAAAAATCGGAAGCTGGAAAATATATAGAGAATTGGAAAACGGAACAAAAGAAAATTCCTACCCAAAAAATTTCACCCAGCAATACAGATGAAAGTAAAAAAATAATACCAATAATTTTAAAAGCTGACGTTTCTGGCTCAATTGAAGCTATTGAAAAAGAAATCGCCAAAATAAACTACGAGCCTAATGCCATAGTAGGTAAGAACGCTAAGTTTAAAATTGTAGTCAAAGGCGTTGGGCCTATTTCTGAATCTGATATGAAAGGAATATCTTGTGGCGCCGATGCTTTAGTTATTGGATTTAACGTGAAAGCTGATAGTAGTGCCCTGGAAATAGCGGAGAAAAGGGATATCACCATAACCTTCTTTGATATTATTTATAAAATGACACAATGGCTAGAAACACAAATGGAAGAAAAGAGACCTAAGGTTGAAACCATAGAAGTAACTGGTCAGGCAAAAATTATTCGGGCTTTCAGTCGCACTAAAGAACGCCAAATAGTAGGCGGAAAAGTAAATAAAGGGAAAATAAACTTAAACAGTACAATCAGAATAATTCGCCGAGAATTTGAGATTGGCTCTGGAAAAATTGTTAATCTGGAAAAAAATAAAACAAAAGTCAGCGCAGTAGAAGAAGGTACTGAATTCGGAATGATGCTTGAATCAAAAATAGAAATTGCTGGAGGAGATATCATAGAATCTTTTATAGTAATCCAAAAATGACCCAAAGAAACGAAAAGGTGGCCAATCAAATCAAAGAACTAACAGCGCAGTTTTTAAACCGCGAAAATAACCGAACTTCGCTCCTGACAATCACTTCTTGCACTGTCTCCCCTGACCTAAAACGAGCAACTATCTTCATTACAGTTTTTCCGACTTCAAAGGAAACTAACGTTTTAAATTTTGTAAAAAGAAAACTCAAAGAATTAAGAACATTTTTAAAAAAGAGCCTATCAATAAAAACAATTCCGTATTTAGATGTAGCTATTGATCTAGGAGAAAAAAATAGACAAAAAATTGACGAATTGCTTCGAAATGGGTAGACTTCTTAAAATAGTCTTTGAAAAATGGCCTGGTAGTAAGTGGCGTAAGCGTAGCGAATATGACATTCCTCTGCGCAGAGATAAGGAGATTAATAAATAAAATGGTTTAATTAGATAAATATCGGCCTGGTAGCCAAGTGGTAAGGCATTCCTCTGCAAAAGGAATATACGGCGGTTCAATTCCGCCCCAGGCCTCCCTAGAATATGTTAAAATATTTTAGAACAAAAATATGAAATATATTTTTGAAATTGCCCGAGTGGCGGAATTGGTATACGCGCACGACTTAAAATCGTGTCTCGTAAGGGATGTGGGTTCGATTCCCACCTCGGGCACAGACAAGGTCAACGCTGATAGTCACCTGTTAGAGGCGACACGGACAGTCAGATTATCAGATAGATCACCATCAAAAGCTAGTACGAGAAGGGTAAAAAATTGCCTAATATTTTGTCTTAATTATAAGTCAGCGAACCTTCAATAATCGCGATAATTTCTTCCTTAACAAAAGGTTTAGTAATAAAAAATTTCTCTATTAATTTCTTTATATTTGCTAATATCTCAATTTTATTTTCTCGTTTCCGCGTAAGAACTGAAATAGTGTAAGATGTTATTTTTTTCTTATTTTCATCTGAAATAGAACTATCAGCCCATAGTAAATAAAAAAATTCAACCGCCACAGATCCACCCGAAAGATAATCTGTATTATCTTCGCTTAACAAGTCGAGCATTTTAACGAACATAGGATTGGCAATATCCCATTTTGCCTCTTTGCCGGCTCTGAAAACTACACGATTATTAATCATCGTGTAGTAATAATTAGAATTGACCATTTTAACTGTAGCCAAATTGCACTCATCGTCAGTCAGAAATTTTTCTTTCAATAACTCATTTATTATAAGTTGCGTCCAAACACCCTCAATTCCATATTCACTTTTTGCATAAGAACGTAGTCTTTCATCATCAGTATAAAAGATGTGTTTTTTTTGAGAAGCAATTATTAAAGTATCAGAAAAAGATTTTCCTAACATATGTTCCGTTTCTCTTCTTTTTTCAGGGTTGCCTACAGCTTCAGGAGGAATAGCAACAATCTCACAATTATTGGAAACCCACTTTCTTAAATTCTCAAAGTGAACTATTCTATCAGCCATTATTTCTGCAGAAAACTCTTCTCTGGTAAAATTCTCACCTTCTTTTGCAATATTCATGTATCCTTTAGATCCTGCTCCTTTATTTTTTGCAATGATTTCAGTTATTAAATCAATGGTTGATTGAGTAATGCCAAGTTTTCCATACTTTTGCACCACCTTGTCGGCGACATCAATGCCTTTAATAGATATTAAACTTGTTATATCAATAAGAATTTTAGGGTTTGCAAATGAATGAAGATACTCAACAGATTCTTTTAGTTCAGTTGTTGTTCCTAGCGCAACTCGAAGTTTCGCCGTTTGAGTGGCCATTAATCCACCAAAAATTTCAATAGGACTTTTCTCTAAAATACCTGCAAACGCACCAACGGTTAACTGGCCTTTATTATAAAATTCTTCGACAGCGAATACTTGTTTACTAACCCCTGCAACTTGATCAAGCATTTTTTTTACACTTTCAGATTGCTTTTCTGGCGTAGAAGAATCAAATGTAAAACCAACCAGTCCTTGTCCACTTGGAAACATAGTATTGTATTTTGACATCACTTCTTGAAAAGCATAGACATACTTACTTTGTATCTGACTTATTGTTATTTTTTCTTTGCTTATTGAATTAATTTCAATTTCATCTCCAATCTTTTTACCTGAAAATTTTTCATAAAGTTCGTTTTCTTTATTAACTTCATGTAAACGCATATCTGCATTTTTTCGATCTTCCAGTATAAACATATCTTCCTCTCCCATGCTATTTTTATATTTAACAACAGTATCAATTTCACAAATATCTTTTTCAAAATAAGCTTCGTTTTCTTTCTCTCGATCGAGGAAAATACCCATATAGTATAAATGAGCTTCTGGGACGGAATGAAAAGATCTCCTAATTTCGTAAGCAAAATCTAATGATTTTAACCCTTCTCCAATATCTTTATATAATCTAGCGAGCTGACTTGAGTATTCGAAACTCAATCCGTCTATGGTTTGTATTGGCTTTAGGGTTTCTAAAATTTCTTCCTTGTCTTTTCCTAATCGTAACTTTGTCACACCTAATCTGATTCTAATCTCCTTATCTTCTTGGTTTTTTTTAAGATATTCGCTACATGTTTCTTCTGATTTTACTAGATCTCCTATATCGTCATAAATCGATGTTTCAACTTCAACAATATACTTATTCAAGCCAATTTTTAATTTAAGTAAGTCTATTTTCTCTAATGCTTTTTTATATTGTCCGTCTTGGTATAAAGAATTAATAAATCTTTTTGTTATATCGTCATCACCCATTTCACTAATTAGGTCTTCAAAGAGTTCAGCTGATTCCTTAAATTTTTTACTAGAATAGAGGACATTCGCTAGTTCAAGTTTCTGTCGTTTAGGAGTATCAGCGTTAGAGATTTTTTTTGCTTCAAGAAGATCTTCAACTGATTCAGATTCTAGTCCTTCTGCAAATTTTATTCGTGATGTTTCTAATAGATTAAGAACTTTAAGTTGAGGAGTATCAGGGAGTTGAGAGACAATTTCTTTTGCCTTATCATATTTTTTTTGATCCAAATATAGCTGAATTAATAACCTCTTTGCATCGTGACCTTCTGTTTCGCCATTAGGTTTTTTTATTAAATCATTCAAAGCCGTAATTGCTTTGTCCGTTTGACCAATATCACGAAGCATTCCTGCAAGCATAAAGGTTAAGGAAGGATCAGTTTCAAGAGCTTTTGTATTATCTTCCAGCCATTTAATGGCGTCTTCTTTTTTTCCTAACTCAAATAATATACCGGCTTTTGATCTAACAGCGTTTGCATTTTCTGGGTTTGCTTTGATCGCAAGATCAATGTCATTAATGGCTTCTTTGCGATCAGTCAAACCTTTAGCCATTGATCGGTTTATTAGAATAGAAGTTTTATATTTCTTGAGTTCGGAATTCCCTATCTGTTCCCATGCTTCTGTGAAAAATTCTATAGATTCCTTAAGTTTGTTCTTGTTTTTTTCATCTATATGTTGAGCAAAAACGACCATAGGATCGTCAATTACTTCTTGAAGTAAAACTTCTGCTAGTGCAGATTGGGTCTCGTCATCTTTAGGTTTAGCCTTAAGTGCTACTCGAAGCCATTTTTCTGCCTCATCTAAATTATATGATTGATTTTGCTTCGCAAATCGGCTGATAGCATGAGCAACATTAAAATCCTCATGCAAACTCTTCGGAATTAAGGCAAGAATATCCTCAACCTTTTTAAAACTATCTAGTTCAGATTCAATTTTCAGAGAATAAGCACGCCCACTTTGAGGATTCTTATCTAAAGCTTCTTTTATTTTTTTTGAAGCTTCTATTTTATTATCTATTAACAAGTAGCCTACAGCGGAATTTAATAGTGCTTTTTCATCCTTTGGATTATATTGCAGGGCTTCTATAAAAAACTTTGCCATTTTATCAATTTGTCCAATTTGACCATAACCAACACCTAGGTTAGCTAATATCCTGAATTTGATTATTTCGTCACACTGGCTCCAGATTTCCTTTTGCAAAGATTCCAGTTCAGATATAGCTTTTTCTGGGTTGTTTGATTCTAAAAATTTTTTAGCCGTATCTACTTTTGCGTGGTGAACTTTATCGTCGTCAGAATTTTCTTGGTTGATAACAATACTATTATTATCACCCTGGACATTGATCTGATTGCCACCCGAGACACTACCTTCGAGTAGTTGAGTATTTTGATTTTTAATATTTTGCTTTACACTTACAGAAGAAGGATTACTCATGGTTCCAAAATGGTATGGGTACCATTTGGTTCTGAAAAGAGGCATATCTGGAATTGCGTCGACAAAATCTTCCCAAAACATTATTTGAAATCCAAACAACCCCTCCTTTTTATGCTTGAGATTGATTTCTCTTTCTATTGCTTGTATTTCAGTGTCTCTACTAGCCGTTGTAACAATAATAAATTCTTTAAGTTTTGGTGTAAAATTTTCTGCCTTTTTAATTTCGCTGTAAATATCATCTTTTGAATCCGGATTGTTGTTAGCAATAAGCTTTTTGTTTTTCTGTCGATCCTTCAATTTACACTGAACACCTGAATATTCGTCTTCATCTTTTGGGAGACCAAAAATATCAACCCCATTTTGACCACTACCTTTTATTCCATTTTGATTTGCTTTAGGATCACTCCAACGCTCACGAAAAAAATCAAGAGCGAAGATTTGAAACTCGTTCTCGTCTTTGGGTGGATCAAGCTGTTTATCCATTAATGTTCTTGACACAATTACCATTTTAGCATTTTTGACCATTAAAAGCCTATCTTTTATAAGATTAATGCGAATCAGCAGGCCTCTTGGTAAATAGCGTATTGTGAACGCCATCATTCATACATTATATAAAAACTCCAGGAGTAAATTTAATCGCACACAGATAATTTTTTGTCCTTCAACAATATCCTACTCTTAATACAGCTCAATATCTCCCGCTTCTGCAACATCGTTCCATGCCTGAGCATATGCTTGGCAAATTTCTGGATGCTGATGTCTTTGTGCTTTTTCGACTGCTTCAGGTCTTCGCCCAACACGCCAGTCTGGAAGAGCGCATACCGTGCCACTTCTTCCTGTAGTTTCTGTTTCAGCTCGCTTTTATCCATACTCATCTTGTCAATAATCGGTAGCATCTCATCTATTAATATAGATTCACTGACTGATTCGTTCGGGCAGTCCTGATCCTTCACTTTGGTGCATCGATAGTATACGTGGGCGTTGAAACCGCCGTCTTTCAGTTCCTTGATCTTTTCTTCAGCCGTGATGCCGGATTGGCAGTATCCGCAGTTAAGCATTCTGGTGAATGCGAATTCTCGGCCATAAGCCTTTTTCTTTTCGACTTTAATTTTCTCTTGTACGGCTTCAAATAACTCTTTTGTGATAAT
>Ga0180007_10002639_pt1 | contig 21028 bp, 21 predicted proteins | sample MM_PC_MetaG_FD_121122 | JGI IMG/M metagenome (GOLD analysis project Ga0180007, IMG submission 121122) | Groundwater microbial communities from the Aspo Hard Rock Laboratory (HRL) deep subsurface site, Sweden - MM_PC_MetaG | ecosystem: Environmental > Aquatic > Deep subsurface > Groundwater... | reverse complement strand
TTATTTTAGTTGGCGAGGCTAGACGCTCTAGCACTGTGTATACCAGAGCGCTAGCCTCGCCGTGTGCTAGGACTTGATGCCCATCTTGGCTAGGGTGGACTTGCCAGAGCTATCGGTGCGAGCTGGAGCCTCGTTGGGCAGGTATATCATCACTCCACCCCTGGCTCCGTGTAGGCCAATCTTGCCGTCAGCTGCAAGCTGCTGCGTGATGTCTACTGGTTTGGCGTCCTCGCCGTAGTAGGCTTTGAGTGCTGAGTTGAAGCCAGAGTAGACTGTGTGTATGCCTGCGCTCTTGTCGGGGTTGCGTAGGCTCTTGATTGCTTGATGCGCAAATGCCTCGTAGCTCATGCGTTTGGTGACTGCGGTGCCGTCGCCTGTGGCTTTCTTGGTGGTCATGTCGTGTCTCCTAGCCTGTAAAAATTTGAGCCCCCAGCTTCGTGGCTGGTGGTTCGTCAGGCAATTTCAGCTTACCACGAGGCTCGGGTGGTTGTCAAGTGCCGTTTTAGCCTCGTTTTGAGGCTGATTTCATGCGATTTTTTGAGCCTGACGGATGGTTGGCGCAGATAGTTAGCTCTGATGAGACTGAGCAAGACCAATGGCTATGAGCTAGGGTAGGCTAGGCTCAATAGGCTAGGATAGGTGTGGTTAGGCTTGACAGGAGAGGTAGTGGCGTGGTATGATATAGCTAGGACGGAGTCCTAGACAAAGAACCCTGGGCTCCAACCAATCGTCCAGCTAGTTGCCTATGCTGAACTCTGGCTTGCCCCAGCTAGGCGTCCCACGAGCCTGTGTGGACAGCTGGCACGGCGACGGCGAGCCTGGCCACGAGAGTAGCGAGCCTGACACGCCATGCCCACGTGCCCCATTGTCCGCCTCCCTAAAGGTAAAGTACCCCCATATATTTAGAATTTACAAAAGCGGCGACCAGACTCGCCCAGAAGCTAAAATAAATCGTAGACACAAAAAAGGAGAACTGCACAAAAAATGGATACAGCTAATATAGATAACATAACAGACGGGGCGAACAACGTCGAGGACTGCAAACCGCGACAGTACCCTTGCTGCCACTGCCATTGCTGCCCATATCGCTGCCCGCAGTCGCAGTCCTACTACCAACCAACCTGGATAACGTACTGGCCGCCGATTGCAACTTATACCTACACTATGCCAGCATAGGATTACACTACATAACAGGAGGTATAGACCAATGGACTGGACAGACATCGGCATAATTATAACTTCGGTGCTCCTGCTTCTGGCGGGGGGTTACATCCGCAAGCTCACCCAGGAGATAAAGGAGCTTATCGACGCCATCATCAGAGCGCTGCTCGACAACCATATCACCAAAGATGAGCTTGCCACCATACTTGCTGAAGCCAAAGACGTCAAAAACGTCGCTCTCAGCATCGCCAAGGTGATTACACGTGCTAAATAAGGTACTACTTGCCCTTCACAGCTATCTTACTACGTATCTTGAACTTGAGCCACCCCAAAAACCTGCTAAATTAAAAGAGTGGTGGGAGGATAACCTGCCCACCAGCACAGAGGAAATTGAGGGTGGCTTGGTATATGCCCTCTTGCAAGAGAGGTTTCCCGACGCCGAGCTTTTCATCTCAGATAGGCGTTATAACCTAGCAAACTACAACGACATTGCCCTGTTTATCGCCCAAGATGAGACCAACAAGATGGGATATGTGCCCGATAAGCGGGACTGCGACGACTTCAGCTATCGGCTGATGGGGCAGTTCAGCGTTCCAGGCTGGTCGGCGCTAACTTTTGGTATCATCTGGACGCCGACTCATGCCTTTAACATTATGATTACAGAAGATTTAGAAATTTGGTTCGTTGAACCGCAGACCGATGTCCTCACTAAAGAGCCTGAGAGCGACGTAGAGCCGCCTCGAATGATAATAATGTAGGATAGCACATAAAAAGTCTTTTAAGGGGCAGAAACTTTACCTGATGGATGCTTAGGGGGTCTCTGTGGAGCAACCGAACCCGATTACACCCTGGGAATTATACTACACCTTCTTACAACTTACAGAACCCCAGAAAAAGGTTGTTTTAGAACTCATAAAATATCTACGTTCGGAGGAAAAACGCTAGACTATGCCAAGATACGACTTTATCTGCGATAACAAGCACGAATTTGAAATAAAACTTTCTTATGAAGACTCGCTGGTTGCAGTTTGCCCTGATTGTGGTGCTTCCGCTAAGGCAAAGCTACAGCCCACGCCAATTAAACTTGCATGGATTGTGCCCCTTCACAACAAAGACCCGTTCAATCCACATCCGCAGGGATATACACCAGGAAATTTGAGAGGTATATAATGGCCAGACCTATAGGTTCCAAGAATCGCAAAAAGCCAGGCGACCCAGATTACGTAAAGATGGGCTTTCCGTCTGGAGCAACGAAGATAGTAGAATCTATGCCCGTTGCCGAGATTATCAGCACTAAGCTTAAAATTTTAGAGATGTTTGACAATCGGGAGATAGACAATCTCTCACAGGCAGGGAACAAGTTAGGTCTATCCAAGACTAGGCTCTACCGATGGAAAGAGAAAGACAAGTTTTGGTCTGAGCAGATAAACCAGGCAAAGGAACTTATCGCCGATGAGCTTGAGCAGGAACTCAAGAACCACGATGGTCGGTTTATGCCCTACGTCACGACTAGAATATTTATGCTAAAGGCTCTACGACCCAACATGTACCGTGATAATGCTAAACTTGACGTTACAGATAGCAAGTTAACAGCATTGCTTGAAGAACTAAAAGCATTAACAGTAAAGGAAAGCAAGAAGGTAGTTCCCAGCGAACCGCCCAAAGAAGAAACTAAAAAATAAAGGAGTGTGTGTGTAAAATGAGCATATATTTGCCCTGGCAGACAGCCACAATAACAACTACAACTAGCACGACCGTGTCAGATGCCGTCAACCTTCAGAACAACTGCGAGTTTATGCAGGTAATACTACCCGCCCTCACAAGTTGCTCTGTTTCCGTGCACGTGTGCGACACGTCTGGTGGAACCTATGTTGCCCTTGGAAATGGTGTAGCAACTGGCACGACAACGGGCAGCTACTCGACGACCTTCAAGCTTGGAGGATACCAGTATATCAAAATTGTAACTTCCGCTGCGCAAGGAGTGAATCGCAGCATCAAAGTACGGGGATTCAAATTATAATAGGAGTGTGTGTGTAAAACTATGGCAAAGAAAGAAAACTCAAACGCCCAGGTTACCAAAGCAATCGAGATTGTCGAACTCAAGACAGACCGAGACCAACTGCTTGCCCAGGCAAATGCCCTCTCAGGGGCAATCACCTATATCAGTCAGAAAATAGCTGCTCTTGAAGCTCCTGCTGAGGAGCCTAAAGTGCCGATAGAAGGGGGTGGCGGATAATGTTAGACATATTTGACGGCGGGGGGCTAGAAATATTTGACAATATTTTTGCTGTGCCTGTAACGTATAACGATGACGTTCCTATATACTTAGGAACTGACAAAGACATTGTCACGCTTAATCGTAGCACAATCCTAAATGCTAACACGGCACTAACAGGTGTCCTGATTGGAACCCCCGTAGCCCAAGCTATTGCAGCTAACTCATTCATGTTATCCGATGTAACTGCCAGTGGGGATTTAGCCTTCTATGTTAATAAAGGCAGTCACTCCCAGATGGTATTCTGGGCAGATGGTTCTTCTGGTGATACCGCTATCATGGCAGCCACAGGGCAGTCGGTCGACGTATATATAGCAGGAGCTAAGGAATACGATATAGCTGCGGGTGCGTTTACCGCAGGGGCGGACACTAACGGTATCGACTTAAAGTTCTTTGGTGATGTAACCAACTCTTCTCTATTCTGGGATGCCAGTGGAGAAGTTTTAGTTATAGACCAAGGCGCTACTAGCACAAATGTTATTCAGTTACTATCAACAGGTCTTGTGGCTCATGGGGCTACTACTTTAGCTCCGACTAATGCTTGGGGCTTTATCAAGAAGTTAGAGGACAATGGGGGTTTACGTTTAGCAGGATTTAAGGGTGGTGCTTCAGCTTTAGGGGCACTTGTTTTACAGGGATATCTCGGTACGGACGTAGATACCACAAAGAGTACGGCAGGTCGTGGTATAATAGAAATCCAGGCATACCAGTTAACGGGAACTGGTGTGGACAATGTGGTGGCGAATGGTAATGTCTTAGCTGTAAGAGGATGGACTGGTGGCACTTCTTCAACACTACTAATCATTGATATAAATGGCAATGTCCATGCTACCGACTTTATTGCTGGGATGGGAGAAGGTGGCTCCGTTGCCCTTACTGGTGGAAACCTAAGAGCGCCTGACCTAGCAGCTGGCACAAATCAGGCTGGTGCAGACCTGACTATATCGGCAGGTAAAGGCACTGGTACGGGAGATGTGGGGCAACTAATCTTCCAGACCCCAAGAGTAGGGTCATCTGGTGTAACTGTTCAAACTCTGACTACACTTGTTACAATGGACGAGGCTACTATTACTGCGGGTGCGGACACAAGTGGTGCTGACCTAAAGATATTCGGTGATATAACAGCTTCTTACATCCAGTGGGATGCCAGTGAAGAACTGCTAACTATTGACCAAGGTGCTACAGTTACTAAGGCACTAAACTTTGCTGCTACAGGTGTTCTTGCTACAGCGTTGACTACTGCTACCACTCCAGACGTTGCTACTGCTGATTGGGGAGTGTTTGGTGAGCTTGCTACAACTGGTGGGCTCAAACTTCTAGCTCTTGGTACAGACGCTGCTCAAACAACCAATATGGTTTTTGAAAGTTGGGGTGGGACAGCGGATACTACTAAGACAACAGCAGGGCGTGCTTTAGTAGAGATTTATGTCACTGAACACAATGGAGCAAATGCTATAGCCAATGTAACTGCCAATGGTAATGTCTTCGGGGTCAGGGCAAGAGTCGGGGGAGCAGATGTTATGCTTCTCTCGGTTGACGAAGATGGGGATGTCCTGACAAACGGTGGGATAACTACTGGTAGTAATATTCTATCACCAAATAACACACCATTGCAATTTAAGAGCGCTGCTGGTGCTGCTAGGAATATCCTTGTTCTTAATAACAACAACCATGTTTACTTCACCAACCAAGACGGTTATATTGTTTTACAGACATTGGGGGCATCTGCACTTACGACAAGAGTACAATTTACGAGCGGAGCAAACGTTAGTGCTATCGAGTGGCAAAATTCTTATCATACGGGGTTAAAGTTTGGTCTAGCTGGAACAGCAACAGGTTCTTTCAGAGTGGAGGGAGCTACCTCTGGTGCCGTTACCGTAACCGTAGGTGCTGTTGCTGGTACTTGGACAATGACACTACCTGCTGCGGTTGGAGCTGCTGGTTACTTTCTAGTGGATGCTGCTGGTAATGGTGTTACTTCATGGAGTAACCTTTTGCCCGCTATTACGGGCTTGCCCGCAGATGGAGTAATTCAGACATCTACTGGGGCTAATGAATATTTTGCCCTTGAAGCTTACAACTCTACCGCAGGCAACCGTACAGGAATGTTAGCTATTGGAGTCCAGAACAACACGGCTGCTGGCGCTAGGATAGGCTTTTTTGGTGTCACACCAGCAGTTAAACCTTCAGCCTACACCCAGACATACACTACTGCCGACAAGACCATTGCTAATCCTACATGTGTGAGTATGGGCGACTTGGTAGCTACCACTGGTGGCTGGGGAGCTAGTTCCGAGGCAAACTTTGATAAAATCACTGCTGCGGTTGACCAGATAATTGCTGATAATCTAGACCTTCGCCAAGGACTAACTGCTCTTATAGATGACTTGCAGACACTAGGATTAGTAGGATAAAATTAAAGGAGCAATAAAATGGCAGATGGATACAAACTAGAGATTCAACTACGAGACACAACATTGCTGTTTGACACGGAGGGTGCAAGAAACGCCGCCGCCACCAGCATTAGGAACAAGCTTGAGGCAGTCGACGTACCAGCAGACAATATTATCCTCGCTAAGTATAACACAGTTGAGGAAAAGGTTTGGAAATTAGTAGGAACGGCTTAGTCTATGCCAAATGAGGCGCAGCAAAAGTTAATCTTCGACAAACTTGAATACAACCCTACGTCTGAACAGTGGGCTATACATAAATGTCCTGCAAGGCTACGTCTTGTAGCAGGTGGAGAACGCTCAGGTAAGAGCCACTCTGCCGCACACGACCTTATGGGCAGATTCTTCGAGGGCAAATTATTCTGGCTGGTGGCTGCTGACTACGAGCGAACCAGGGCAGAGTACGACTACATTTGCGACTCTCTGACCAAACTTGGCATCAACTATACAGCATCAAAGAAAGTCGACCCAGGAGAAATCATCGTTGAGGGCGGGTTCCTAATTACTACCAAGTCTGCGAAAGACCCAAGGAAGCTGGCTATGCTGCCCCCAGATGGTATTCTAGTCTGCGAGGCGAGCCAGATTGACTTCGAGACGTTTCTAAGGCTAAGGGGCAGGCTCATCGAGAAGCGAGGTTGGATGCTAATGTCGGGGACATTTGAATCTAGTCTTGGCTGGTACGTCGATATGTTCAACCTGGGCAAGACGAGCAACAAGTACGAGCTAGAATCATTTAGTCTGCCCACGTGGACTAACCTAGTTATCTTTCCTGGAGGTCGCACCGACCCCGAAATACAGGCTATTGAAGCAATGTCTTCTCCAGAGTGGTTCAACGAGAGATTTGGTGGGGTTCCAACGCCTCCAAGGGGTCTCGTGTTCAACGAGTTTAGAACCCATATACATGTTGGAGCAGGCAAGGAATACGAATTTGACCCCCTAGAACCTGTGTATCTATGGACTGACCCTGGCTATGCCGCTTATTGTGCGGTCGAAGTAGTGCAAAAGCGTGGCGACGAAGTATTTATAGTGGACGAAATCTATGAGAAAAGTCTGGTCACTTCTGAAGTAGTAATCGTAGCCAAACAAAAACCCTGGTGGAATAAGGTCGTTGGTGGCGCAATCGACATAGCAGGCACTCAACATCAATCTATGCCCGCCCCATCAGAAATCTGGTTCAACGAAGGAGGCGTAAGTCTACGAAGTCAAAAGATTCGTATTCAGGATGGCATCGAACGCTTGAAGTCCAGCCTTAAAGTAAATCCAATAACCAACAGGCCAGCAATTCACATCAACACGAAATGCGAGGGTCTCATATCTGAGCTTGGGGGTTGCCCTCAGCCTGGTACGGGGCAGACGGCCATATACAAATGGCGCATGGATAGAGATGGAGTTGTTGTAGGTGATGTCCCAGAAGACAAGAACAATCATGCTATAAAGGCGACTATCTATGGTTTAGTTGATTTGATTGGCTACACGCCATACCAGAACCGAGCTAAAACTAAGTTTTTCTAAGGAGACGTAATGAACAAAATTTCCTTCAGCGAGTTCAGGAGACTTACAAATTTTGAGGTAAAGTCTATCGTGCCCGTAATCGTTATAGTAAACGGCGAAGATACCTATTTAGTAGACCTCAAAGAGAACGTCATCTGCACTGGCGACTTGCACCTTAGAGTGCGGAACAATCTACATGCTCAAGAGAAGAAAGCTAGAGCGGGTATGCCCCCACCTGAGACTATTCAGTTGACTGATAGTGGAAAGGGCAAGTTGCTCAAACCCGAAGATACGAAAATTGAAGATTTAGTGTTTACAGTATAGGAGTAATTATGGCAGTGTTCTCGGAAATAACTGAAATAAAAGGTGCCATACACAAATTCACTAACGACACAACCTTCATTAAGCTGCGTTCTCGATGGAATACAGATTTTGATTTGTACAGATTAAAACCTTACGACGGCGGAAGTGGGTATTATAGCTACACATCTAACGCCCCTAGAAACCTAATAACCAGAGGCGTGTCTATGCTTGTCGAGTCGCAGTTAATGTTTAGGATGCACGAGGAACTACTAAATGACGAAGAGCGAAACACTGCCAACAACAATGAGCGGTTGTACTATGGTGCTGTAAACATAAACAATGAGATAAACCTGCGCATGGTAGACTCACCATCTATTTTAGACCAGATGGCTTGGCACGCTGTAGTTCGTGGAGGTTTTGCAGAGTTAGTATATGTGTACAAGCACAAGAAAACTAATGACACCATCCCAAGAATACTTATTTGGGATTTGTACAACACAGCTTATGGGGTCACCGATGATGGCGTATCCTGGGCAGCATACACTAGAAAAGCTACCAAAGAACAGGTAAAAGAAGAATACGGCATAGACACTCAACCATCTCTAACGAATAACCTTGTTGATGTAATAGACTACTGGGACGACGAGAACAATGGTATTATAGTAAATTCTCAGTGGGCGAAGAAGTTAGAACCGCATGGTCTGGATGCCTGCCCAATATACATCATCAAGGCGGGGTCTATGCCTGCCGTCTGGCAAGATAGGTATGAGTATACAGGCACTCATTTAGGGGAGAGCATACTTTCAGCAAACCGAGACTTATATCCCATAACGAATAAAACAATGTCTGACCTCCTAACTATCGTCAGGCGTGGTGTTAAAGTGCCACTTGGCTTTTGGTCACGTGGCGGCCAACGGACTCTTGACGAGGACATCTGGCAAGTAGATAAGGCAGCAGTTGTTCCAATGGATATAGATGCTGGCGAAAAGATAGAACCCCTTATTCAACCGTCAATGCCTGCTGATTATGGTAACTTATTAAACACTTTATCGGGAGAAGAGCAACGGGGCGGATTATCACATCTCGCTCAGGGGACGCTCGGATTTAGACTTTCAGGTTTTGCTGTAAATCAAGTGAACGCTTTTGTCTATACCACAGTCGCTCCCTATGCAACCTGTATTGAACAAGGTATGTATGCCGCTGCTGTGGAAATAGCAAATCAGTTTGCTAAGGGCAACTGGAAGCCTCTTATGGTTAGGGGCAGAACCAGTAAGGGCAGGAACTTTGGTGTGCCTCAAGCAATTCAAATATCGCCAAATGATATAAATGCGGACTGGCGGCCAGAAGTTACACTAGAGATAGTTCTTCCAAAAGATGACGCTCAGAGATACCAACTTGCAAGATTGGCGACAGAGGGCGAACGACCTCTTATGTCGATTAAGTCTGCCCAAGAGGAACTAATCGGAGTGCAAGATACAAGTCTTGAGAGTGAACATATCATGGAAGAATGGGCAAACATACTGCCTACTGTACGGTTGTACAAGGCATTTCAATCTGCCTTAGCTCAAGGACATCCAGACGTGGCTATGAACATCCTTGCAGAGCTACAAAAATTAACTGGTGGTCAACCTCAACCTGGAGCAGGGGGACAGCAAGGTGCTCCTCAGCTTTCACCACAACAACTACTATCAATGCAAGAGCAAGGTGTTGGCGTGCCAGGTGGTGAGACTGGATTGTCTTCGGATGTAATGCCCCCAGAGGCGATGGGTGGTCTACCTAGTGGTGCCAGAGGAGCACAACTTTCGCTGTTTGGTGAGGAGGGATAATGCCTACCTTACAAGAAGAACTAGAAGCAAAATGGGGCACTAACGAAGTAACAGGCACTAGCATAGAAGAATACGAAGACTACAAGAAAAAGCTCCTCATCTTTATGCAGAGGGCTGTATCTTATGGTTTTATAACACAAGACCAAGCAGACAACATTATATTTAGAACTGAATCGTATATCAACCAGAACGTTCCTGTTAAAGATTTGCCCTATTACAAAGAGGCAATAAGTCCCCCAAAGGCAGATGAGACTCTTATTAGTTGGGCGACCACACAGGCTAAAGAGACAGGCAGAACAACAGAAGAGGCTAGACAAGCCCAAATGTTAACCCAAGCGCAGCAGGCAGCGGGCTTAACTGAGATGTCCAAGTCTATCTTTGCTCAAACTTCTCAAGCTGACCAGGCTATGTTCGACTTATTCTCAAAGTTTGCTGAGGAAGAAGCTCCAACTGGAGAACCTCCGCCTATAAGTGATTATATCAAGGAACTATTAGAGACTGTATCCCCTAATGAACAACAGTATTTGAAAAGTATCCTTCCAGGAGTTGTAGGCGAGTGGCAAGCAGAAAATGCAGATGTTCGGCAAGCTTGGTGGAGAACTTTACAGACTCCTATCGCTGACCGAATACAACAGCGAATATCAGAAAGTACAGCGCTTGCCCAAGATTTGTTAACAGTTTATGGCAAAGACCTATTACAGATGCAGCAAGGCGCTAGACAGCTTGCTCAAGCATCGGTTGAGCAATATGGCGGTAAGTATACCGAGCAAGAGCTATACAATATTCTATATCCTCGGCTCAAGGAGAGACGCGGGCAAGTAGCCGACATACCTAAGATTGCAGCTAGTCTTTATGCTGATATACCTGCCCTAGAAGAAACAGGAAGGATGCAAGAAGGTGTGCCTACAGCCGAAGACCCGTTTAAGACATATTTATCCAACTTCCCTTGGAGGCAGGATTACTTGAAACTTTCACCTGCTGCACGAGGCGTAAGCACTGCTAGATTTGCACCTCCCGCAACATGGAGGGGTTTCTAGTATGCCACTTCCTGTGAGTCTCAGAGCAAAACCTGTAACAAGACCCAATATGGACTGGCTGAAATCCTGGGCAGAGATGCAGCAGAAACTAGGTGTTTCTCCTATTGATGCCAGTAAGATTGTCGGTCTGCCCGAAGCTGATATTTCACCTGTAAGCGCTAGTGCAACGGCGCCTTACACTCCTGCCCTAGCACGAAAAGCATGGGAACAGGTGCAAGCAGAAACTCCATTTCCCGACTTACCAGAGGAGGGTGAGGAGCTAGTAGAAGGCGTAAGGTTAATGCGGGGCGGAGAAGTTGTCCAAGAAGGTGTCGGGTTTCCGATAGGACATATTGACCCCAAGACTGGTAAGTTTCAGATGTCTTGGCAGGCTTATGGGCAAGGTGCTTTAGGCAAAGTAGGAGAAGCTGTAGAAACTGTGTTTGCTCCTTTTACTGCTACTGGTATAGGTTTAAGAGAAGTAACCACTAAAGGTGGGGGCATTAAAGCAACCAGCCTTGGTGTTGAACTAGAACTACTTAATCAAGAGCTAATTACAGGCACAATAACTAAAGAAGATTACCAGAAAGAACACGAAAGAGTCATCCAAGAAATGGCGGGGAAGGTGGAGGAGTACAAGAAACAACCCTGGTGGCAGCAACTTCTATGGGAATCTCCAGCATGGGCTGTACTTGCAGCAACAGGGTTAAGTGGACTACGAGCTTGGCGAGCGGCGGGGCAACTGCCAACGCCAGTAAAGATAGCTGCCAGAGTGCCGTTAGCTCCTATTGCTGGAGGCGAATTAGCGCTTGGAACTACTCTCAAGTATGGTATTGGCATACCATTAAAGTATGCTACGAAAGGTGTAACTCAGGCAGCGCTAAAGACTTTTGAGAAGGTATTAGACACAGGGTTAGACAAATGGATAGCCCAACAAGGGCGAATTGACCCTCGCTATCGTAGTTGGTTTGCTGATTTAATAGTTAAAGACCGTGATTGGTTGGTTGAGAAAGCTACTGAGAATCTAAAAAGAAGACTAGCAGAAAAGAAAGGGGTTAGCTACGCCAACACACAGGCAGTAAACGACACTATAGTTGATATTGAAGCTAGGTTACTACCAACGGCAGAAGCTAAACCTCTTGCTATCCCTAAACCTGGTGAACCATTCCAAGCAACAGGCTGGAGAGGCGTGTCACCACAGAGGATACCCTCAACTACTGAGAGAGCTTTTGGAGAAGGTACTTACTACGCTGTAGACCTACCTGGCGCAAAAGGACTAGCAGAAACAATAGCTAAACGATATGCTGCTGCACAACCAGCTAGCGAATTAGTAGGTGCCGAGCTTGAAACTGCAATGGCGGAAGTTGAGGGTGGAGTTATCCAAGCAGAGATAAACTTGACTAACCCAATGGTTGTGGATGAAGGCAGCAAGTGGTTTCAGACCATATTCAATAAAGGCAAACGAGCAGGTGTAAAGCAAGGTCTTGCCGCTCCTGAAGCTAACCAGATGGGCTTTGATGAGATACAGAAGGAAGTCAAGCGGCTAGGGCATGATGGCCTCATTGTCGTGCGGGAAGAAGGCTATCTTGAAGTAGTCTTGCCCCAAGAGGCTCCAGTTGCTAAACCTTTAGTAGAAGAAGTAACTCCAGCAGTTTCACAAGATATAGCTAATATCCATAACGAGTTAGAAGAGGGGTCTACATACAATATATCCGACAAGATTGGGGATATGTCTGGAAAACCCTACTATTCCGTCTCGCTATATCCTGAAAGGACGGAGGTCTTAACGGGGCAGACCAGAGTCACTGAAGCAGACATTGAAGCCTTTATAGCTAAAAACGCTGACCTACTTAATAAGCCAGGAAATAGTGTTGGTTCATGGACAAGAGATGGCAAAGATGTTGTCTTAGACGTTGTGGTTACTCCCGCATCTAGAGAAGAGGCTATCAGGTTAGGACTACAGAACAACCAAGAAGCAATATTCGACCTAGAAAAGGGCGAAGAGATACCACTAGCGGGGTTCCAAGATTTACAAATTACACACTATGGGCGAGTAGTTCGAGATATTGTTGCCACTGAAGACATGGGTAAAGGAGAGGCGGGTTCCGAGGCAGTGTTCTACAAAGAATACAAACCTTGGTTCAAAGAGGGATGGTTTGTTAAACGAAGTTATTGGTATGCCTCAGGACAGACAGTTGAGCCTCGGTTCAAAGGTATGCCCTCAGCAGAGACCACGCAACTACTTAAAGTTTTTGATACATCCTTAGTTACCGAAGCAGAAAGGACTGCTTTCTTAGCTAAGAAAGAAGAACTACTCTCTAAGTTCCGAGCAGAATTTGGGCAGCAGTTTGGTAACTTAGCCCAACAGGGTAGAGAAGTTGACTTCGCTACAGCTAAGGCTCTTGGATATGAGGGAGTAAAGACAGGCCAGGCAGTAACAATATTTAAGGATATAGATGTAAAGGCTCCAGCAGTTGAGCCAAAAGTTATCCCTCAAGTTCCAGGTGAACCTGAAGCTGGGATACAACCAACTGTTAAGAACCTACAAACAATGTACAGAGGGCTTGAAGAGATTGTTAACGCCCAGCGGATAGTTTGGAAAGGCAAACGAGGCATTGAAGCCGAACTCGCTCGAAAGACCATTAATGATATTACAAAAGAACTTGGATTCGTTCAAGAGCTTATCGAAAAGGCAGCCGAGATTGACCGAAGACCGTCGATGTCGTCTATGAGACAACACATAATGGCAGTTGTGAAGGCCAAAGGATTGCCTAAGAGCCAGACAGTTGAATTATTCAAGCGGGTAACGGGCAAGGCTGGTCTCACGAGAATGACGCAGACACAGCTAGAAGATGTTTTAGATGCCGTGTTTAAGGCAAGGCCGAAGACCTCACATGGAAAGCGGGTAGTTACACTAAAGACTGAGAACTCTATACAAAGCTTAAAGAACGAGCTTATCAGCAAGGGTAAGCTAACCGAAGAAGGCTACAGTAAACTTCTGGGTGATATGGGTCTTGCTACAGACAGGTACATAACCAGAAATGCCTTCGCTACAGAAGCAGAAGGCAGGGCAATAATTCGTAACGTACTGCTAGAAGAGCGCCTAGGATTCGCCGAGCGGGACATCACTATAAGCAAGAACCTAGAAAAGGCGCCAGCCGATATGAAAGAAATCTATGAAAGCTTTACAAAGAGAGTACCCGAAAGTGACACCAGTATTGCTCGAACCGTTGGTGATTTTGGTCGGCAGTTAGCTGGTATAGGCCAGAGTGAAGCTTCTAAGGTAGATGTGAGTTCCCTTTGGAGTATACAAAATTATGCGGAGAAGTTGTCCATCAGGTCTGGTGATAGGCGGTTCTATGATTTAGTCACTGAAGGTCTTACAGCAAGAGAATTTGCTGATGCGAAGCACACAGAGCGGATGCTCTCGTTAGAGAACTCAACAAAAGAGTTTTCCGATATAGCTAATAATAATGCTGCTCTCCAAAGAGTCAACGATTACATATCTGCCCAAAATGAACTAGGGGCAAAATACCCAGCAGGCATAACTGATGAAGAAGTAAAGTTAGCGCAAGCTATACAAGACAACCTGAAAAGTTGGGAAGGTGTAGTTCGTATTGAGAAATTTCTGAACGCTTATAAGCTATACAATGGTGATGCTGTTAAGATGGTTAGAGAAGAAATCAAGGATGCTACTACAGCAGATATAAGGAAGGCAATCACCGCTTATGAGTCGAAGGGCATTGATGGTCTCCGAGAGTTTACGGACACACAAAGCTGGGGCATTATAGGAAGTGGTTACGAGCCGCACGAGGTTATCAAACCTAGAGTATCAGCAAGAAAACCTGTAAGGTCAAAACCAGGCACCGTTCATTTAAGGGTCAGAACTGGTATTGACTACCAACAAGAGCGAAATATTCTGCAACGTGTTGACTCTTATGATAGAGCGATGTTGAGACGGGAGTTAACTCCTTATATCGAAGGACTTGATAGAGCACTCTCAGAGAACATTAACAAGTTGGCTAACCCTGGAAAGATTGCTCATAGTCTAAGCCTATTTAGCGAGTCGCTGTTAGGAGCACCTCCTCCTCGTGACTTAATTATAAAGGTTTTAACTGAAATATCAGGTATGGCCTACAAAGCAATTTTCCGTTACCCAGCCTTGTCCCTAAGAAACTTATTTCAGCCGTTAGCATTTGTCACAGACAAGACGCAGTTGTTCACAGTTCTAACAAAACCGTTAAACAAAGAACTAAAGTTGTATTACGACGCAGTAATAAGTCAAATGGTAGGAGTAGAACGAGACTTACTTCTGTATGAAGAGTTTAGACCTGGTAGAGTAGGAAAATTCCTAAGAAAAACAGAATACTACCCAATGAGCGACGAGATAGGACGCCTTATGACTTTCAATGCTGCATACAACAAGGCGTCATCCGCCCTTGAAAAGTTTAAGGAGACGGGCAATATCCAAGACTTCATAAACTCTTCAGGCATGTTAGAGTTTAGTCCAATACGGCAACGAGCCATTATGGAACACTTCATGGAATCAACACATAAGTATGGTCTTGAATCCTTGAAGGATGTTTCAGGGCAGGAACAAGCTGTTCGAGATGTTGCGACATTTGCTACCAATGACACACATTTTATGTACCGACGGCAACAGCGCTCGCCTGCTGAGATGGGCGAGGCAGCAAGGCCACTTACAAGTCTACTGGTATTTCCTAAGCAGTACGTAGAAAGAGTGTACCAACACTTAAACAGGATAGCTCCAGGCTCGAAGGCATCTACACGAGAGAAGGCTCGCTCATGGAAAGCCCTTATTGCTGTCATCGTAGGTGGAACTATAGTCGGTGAGGCATACAAGAAACTAAGTGGTAAAGAGACAAATTCATACAGTCCCGTAAATATAACCCGATGGAGTGGCGGTCTAGCAATAGGTGTATCAGCAGATGTTACTAATGCTATCTACCTGATTACTGAAGCTGCTATGGGCAATAAAGCGGCGGAGGGGCAATTAGCATCAGTTATACCTGCCCTAGGTGACACGTTCATACCGTTTTACTCTCCACTTATGAACTTACTAGAGGCTGCGGTCAACGAGAAGTACATTGACAGGAAAGTATTAAGAAAGATACGTTCAGAGTTTGACGAGACTTACATAGTAGACGACAGTTACTACTCGGAATATAGGGAACCTTTGGAAGCGATACGGCACGCCATCTTTGGCACCGAAACGCCCGACCCTGTAGACGAAGCTATACAGCCGTTCTACGACGAATACAAAATATTAACCTCTGCCGAACGCAGGGTTAAGCAATACATTGAAGCTGGTAAATACACCGAGGCAGACACCTATATCAAGCTCCACCCAGAACAGAACATAAGGTATGATGCTTCACGAAAGGTATGGTACTCTGCCCCTCGTCGGGAGATGGACAAGCTTAGGAGCAAGTTCACCGACCTCAACAAGGCAATGGAAGAGACTTATACATTAGACTTCTCTAAGGCAGAACAAACAGCACGGAAGAACACAATCAACCAACTTAAACTAAAGCTATTTGAGGACTGGCTAAACGCCCGTTCTACACAATAAAAACTAGGAGGAGACATGGCAGACCAAACCAATGGCACAACTTCAGCTGTGGAGGCAGCACCTTTTTCTGAACCTGTAAAGGTAGAAGGAACGGGCACAGCCCCAGTAGCAGGAGCGGAGACAAAGGAGAAGGTCATGGAGGAGGCTCCAGCCCAAAGGACATACTCCGAGGACGAATGGAACAAGAGGCAATCTTCGTGGGACAAGCAACAGGCCAGCACGGCAGCTACACTGAAGGAACTTGAGACGGCTCGTGACGAAATGCTAGCAAAGTTGGACGAAAGCGAGACTACACAGTTTCTAAAGACTGTTGAGGCTGATGGTGGCGATATGGATGTAGCGAAACAGATTGCTCTACGTGACTTGAACGTGCGTAAGGCGACAAGAGCGCTAGAAGAAACTCGAAAGAGGATGGAATCAGACGCCGCTGTGCTTGCCCAGTCTAGCAAAATAGACCAAGCAAATAAGCTAATTAAGGAACATTCCTTAACAGAAGATACCCTAGCTGTTCTAATGGAATCGGGTAACGTCACGGATATGGAGAACAAAGCTCTAAAACTTCGGCTTGAGAAATCAGGCGTAGAGCAACGTAAGCCAGCCGACCTTGCATCGACGGTAAGTTCAACAAGAGGCAGAGAACTGCCCAAGAACCCATCTCTAGCACTTGGCACGCTTATGGAGGAAGAAACAAGAAAATAATAAGGAGAACACAAAATGGCTTTAACAATAACAGAGGGCAATAAATATTCAACTACGACCCTCGCAGGTTATGTTATTGACCGACTAGCAAAAGGGAGCGAGATTCTCATACACCTGCCCTTTGAAGAGATAATGGGCAACAGTTTGACCTACGACACCATAACTACAAGGTCACCTGGGGCAGCTTTCTATGCAGTTGGCGACACATGGACAGAGAGTACACCAACGATAACCCAAGCAACAGCTACTCTAACCGTTTTAGGTGGAGACGCTGACGTTGACAACTTCCTGTCCAGCACTCGGTCAAATATCCTAGACCTGAAGGGCACTGTCCTCGACGACAAAATCAAGTCTATTCGAGAGAAATACTTGGACACTGCGTTCTATGGAGTATCAGGCACGGCAAACCAGTTTAGCGGGCTTCAAACCCTGATGACCAGCACTACCTACAATACCGTTCATGCTGGGTCTGGCACTGGAACTGCCCTATCTGTCGTACTACTCCAGAGCGCCATCGACCTCATCACTGGATGGAAACCAACACATATAGTGATGACCAAGCAGATGCGAAGATACATCAACGTGTATCTGGACTCGATAGGCGACAAGTTCACCGCCACACGTGACGAGTATGGCAACATGATTGAGTGGTTCCGAGGTCTCAAGATAGTCACCGACGACCATCTGCTCAACACTGAGACGGCAGCTTCAGGAGCTTACGTGGCAAGCACAGGCGGAGCTAATACCTCCATCTTCATCTGCACTTTTGCTCCGAAGGCAATCTGCGGTATCCAAGGGTCTAGCGGCATTGAGACCATTCCGCTGGGCGACCTGGAGACCAAGGATGCTAAACGTTGGCGCATCAGATGGTACTGCGGGCTGAAGTTTGAAGACCTACGCTCGGCTGCCAAGATGGACGGTATCGTAGCGGCTGGGACAGTGACCGCTTAACCTAAACTCAAATTGATAGGCTTGGGCAGGAGCCTCTAATCCTGCCCTAGGTCGAGCAAGTGCCATTGGCTTGCATAAAAAGATAAAATCTCAATAAGGAGAATAAACAAAATGGCAAGAACATTTCCAACCGCAGGCCAAAGTCCTGTCGATGTCTACAACACTCAGGTGCGTCCTGGTGTTTACATTGAACATGTAGTCACCGATGATGGGACTGAACGGCATAGTGTAGAACTTGTGTCTACAGCAACTATGGCGTCAGGGGGCAACTATGTCAACCTGAACGTCGTAACCACAACTGCGGGCACGGCTGCCGCTTGGGTATCTAGCATTTACGCTAAGATAACTCAAGGAAGCACTAAGAACGTCAACGGTTACTTCTGTGCTGCTGAGTTCGAGATTGTCAACTCAGCTGCCAATGTTTCCGACAACTTCTGCTTAGTGCTAAACTACCAGAACAACGGTTCAGGCAGAGGCTCACATGAGTCTTACATCGCTATACGTGACTATGGTAGTCTTGCAGCCACCAGTCTGTTCTGGATTGCGGACTCAACCATCGGAACAAACGTTACGACTTCCCTTATGTCTACATCAACTTCTGATGTAACCGTAACCCATTGTGTCAGATTCTATGCTGGTGGTACTCCATACTGGTTCTTAGTGAGTAGTGCTGGCCCCGCCTAAACCTAAAGCCTTCTGAGGGCTGGGCTTTAACTAGCCCTCAATATAAAACCCCTCCAAGGACTAGAAAAACTCATAAAGGAGAATAAAAAAGGAGAGAAATGGCAAACAAAATTTCAAAACCCTTAATTATGGCAGAACGATTCGTTTTGCTCAATAATCTGCCCCAACAGGGCGACCTAGTAACCTTTAAGATTTTACGGAAACTCCGAGAAACTCTTAGTCCTGATGAACGTGAAATCAAAGAGTATAAGTTCAACAACACTTATCGCTGCCCCCACCGAGACTTTGATGAGAAGGGCAAGGGCTTTCAGTGCGAAGTGGAGGAAACAAGTGAGTTTCCTATAAAATGTAAAGTCCATGACATCTTTATGCAACCATCAGGGAGAGTAAGTTGGGACGAAGAAAAATGGAATGACACCAAAGAAATATGGTTCGGAGCGAAAGCTAACCAGATAATCATAGACGCCCTTAAAAAAGTTAGCGAAGAAGACAAGCAAATCAACGACGACGTTATTGCAAGTCTTTGCGATAAATTCCTCGGTTCCGAGGACGAGGAGGACTAAATGGCATTTGCAGATACGCAGACAGGAGCAGTACTACTTCATGGCGAAAGCCCAGCGTCCATCGAGTTGGCAGGTACAGTAGCTAAAGGCGATGCTGTCGGCTTCAGCGGCGGCTGGAAGCGTGCTCTAGCAACGGCAGCTGGCGTCATACAACTTAGATGTATTGCTGGTGAAGACGGCGTTTCGGGGCAGAAGATTACAGCCTACTTTGGAGTAGTACTTATAGACGCTCGGTTTACAGGGGCAACGGCAGGCGGCGCACTTTATGTCGCCGAGGGCACTAGCAACGGCATGTTCACCCAGACTGCGCCTACTACATCAACTGATGCCAACACTATTGTTGGATATGCCCTATCAGCAACCTCAGCTGCTCTTACACCAAACTTTAACGTTGACAGTGTTGTATAAGGAGACCAACGATGCCAATTCCAACACCGACAGGGGGGACTGAAAAAGACATCGATATGGGCGCTTGTATTCGTGCCCTTCGTCGGGAGGGATATTCCGACCACAAACAACAGGTGGCTATTTGTATGTCAAAGTGGCGAAAGGCGCATGGTAAGAAGGAGAAAGACTAATGGCTTTGTACGAAAACACAGCCGACCAACTGATTGAGTTCACGCTTGACAGCGTGCTCGGAGACCTCTGGGAAGGCACGGCAACGGGGGGCACCAATGGAACTATGGCAGATACCTCTCGGTATGAGTCAGACGACTTCTTTCAGTCGCTAACTCCACCTGCCCGCATATACATTCGGACAACTACTGACGCTGCTGCTCCCATAGGAGAAAGCCGTGAATCAACAGACTGGGTGCAAACAGGGGGCACTTTAACCTTCTTGCCCGTAATGACAGCAGTTGTAGGCGCAGGTGATACTTATGCTATCTCAAGTGAATATACTTGGGCAGAAGTAAAGAGGGCAATAAACCTGGCCATCGACGATGCCGCCAGAGATATGCTAATAGAAAAGCTAGATGAATCAACTGAGCTAGTAAGTAGCGTCTACGAATACGACGTGCCTACTGGCTTTGTTTATGTTTATAGAGTAACAATGGAAGACGGCAGCGGAAACTATCCCTCGCCGATACCTCCAGACCAGTACCGAATAGTGCGAGGCAAGCCAACGCCAAGACTACACCTGAGTAGGATGCGTAATGAACAACAGTATCAAGGCCATTGGTACGGAGAGCTATGGGCATCTGCCGACCTAACGGCTGCCCGCTCACTCAGGATAGAAGGTTTGGCCAGACAGCCTAAACTCGTTCTTGACACCGACTTGTGCTATCTTAACCCAGTATTTGTGTGCTATAAAGCGGGCGAGTTGCTTCACGCTCGTCGGGTGCGGAGGTCGGACAACGACCCCGACGAACACCAAACACAAATGGTCATCTGCCGAAACATTGCTGAAGGAGCTAGGGCACTGACCAAGCTACCAGCAGACTCGAAGAGGGTGGAGGTCTAAATGGCAGTTGTAGTTAACGCTAACGAGGTACTCTTAAACGCTGTTCGGTATCCACTATTAAGCGATGTACAACCAGAGCTTTCTAGGGTATTCGCCGACAAGATGGTTATTGGCGACTACACGAAGGATAGCAATAAAGATGTCTCTACGTGGGTTGAAAGCGACCAGCGTGGTGGTATGCTCATGGAAGAGATGGCGGGCGAGAGTGGGTATCTTCGCTCCTGGTGGACTACGTGCAACACCCATTACAGAGGGCATCTTATTCTGCCACGCTTAGTTACTCAGGCTACTCTGCCCACGATGCCGACGATTACTGATGACGGACTAGAAGCTTGGACTACTACGACCAACTTAACTAACTGGACTGAAGAAGTTAGCGGAATTAACTCATCAGTTACACAGCAAACAAGCACTAACGTACATGCGGGCACATACTCTGCTGACCTTTTAGCTTCAGCAGGAGGATACGCTAGGATAAAGCAGAGCTTAACTGGTTGGAGCAGTAACTTCCAGACCAGTACCATGATTTTTACTGCTTACGGGCTTGCAATCGA
>Ga0180007_10002638_pt1 | contig 21032 bp, 20 predicted proteins | sample MM_PC_MetaG_FD_121122 | JGI IMG/M metagenome (GOLD analysis project Ga0180007, IMG submission 121122) | Groundwater microbial communities from the Aspo Hard Rock Laboratory (HRL) deep subsurface site, Sweden - MM_PC_MetaG | ecosystem: Environmental > Aquatic > Deep subsurface > Groundwater... | reverse complement strand
TATATTTAAACCGGCCCGTCCAATTTTCAGAGAAAATTTTTAGCGATTCTCCCCGGTGGGCGCCTATATCCAAAAAGATGGGGTCACTTAGCGACATGGGTTTCAATAATTCAAAGGCTTTCATCATGCCCTTGTCAGGCCATTCGGTCTTTTCATTCGTCATAGTTTCTACGCCTTTAAGAGTAAAGTATTATTTCCCTGATAAAAGGGACGCCGTTGATATTTTCTATCGGTTTATATTGATATCACTTGAATAATTATTACCAGGCATTCAGCCCTCCATCCACGATGATATTTTGCCCGGTGACATAGCTGGCGGCATCAGACGCCAGATATAGGAGGGCGCCAACCATTTCATCTGCCCGTGCCATACGGTTCATGGGGATACGGTTTGCATATCTGCTTTTGAATTCATCGTTCTGACCGCTTTCCGTGCCACCCGGCGTCAGAGTGTTCACCCGAATTCCTTTGTCTGCCCAATAGGTGGCCAAATGTTTGGTCAGCCCCAGAACAGCTGCTTTGGACGCCGTGTAAACAGCCGGGGTATTGATCTTGCGACCCAGGTAAAAAGACCCCTCGTAGATGCGGTGATCCGGGGCCATCACGCCGTAGATGGAGGCCGTTTGAATGATGCTGCCTCCCCGGCCCTGGGCCACCATCTGTTTGCCCACGGCCTGGGCTGTCAGGAACATGCCGTCTATATTTACGGACATGATGTTGCGCCACTGGTCCAGGCTGTATTCTTCAAACGGCGCAAAGAATGACTCCAGATCATTTGATTTGCCTGCCGCATTGTTGTGGAGGATATCGATACCCCCCCATTGGGCAACCACTTGATCCACCATTTTTTTTACGGATTCAGGGTTTGCGACATCACAGCCAATCCCAAGGGTCTGGATATTATAGCGGTTACCAAGTTCCTGTGCAAGGGCTGCTGCACTCTCCGCTTGAAGATCTGCCACGGCAACTGCTGCACCGGATTCGGCAAGCCCGGCACAGAAATGCCGGCCAAGGATTCCGGCCCCGCCGGTCACAACCGCGACCTTACCTGTCAGGTCATACAATTTTCGATAGGAAATTTCTTTCATGGGTGACTCCGTTTTTTCATCAACATCTCAACAATTTCAAAATCCAGTTCCGTATCAATATCCATTGAGCGGTTTTCCGGCATGACAAAGAGGCCGGTATCGGTGTTAAACACTGTGGGGTTATCAAAGAGAGCAGATCGTTTCCAGACATAAATGGACGCGTTCATGTCAAAACAGAGTGGTGAATCCTGGCGCCGGACAATGTTTTTTTCCAGGGGTTTTGAGAGCCTTGCAACGCCATCTTCCGTGAGTTCCACCAGATTGAAATAGGGCGAACGTCTGGCAGGTGCAGCCGTAATGACATTGGAGATCCCTTGGGTCTCCAGAAGATCCACCGCGCCGATGATGTCCTCTGTCAGGCGAAGGGGAGATGTGGCATCCAGATCCACCACAATGTTAAATCGCTTCCCCGTTCTTAGTTCAATTTGTTCCACGCAATGCCGGATGGCTGGTATCTTGGGGGAAGTGTCCAACGCCAGTTCCGGCGGTCGGACCACCAGCTCATCCGCGCCCCATTTTGCTGCCACCTTCAGAATGGCCTCGGAGTCACTGCTGACGGCAATCCGCTGGAATAGCTTGCACTGTCTTGCCTGTTCCAGGGTGTGGGCGAGCAGGGGCTTGCCCGCAAGGGGGCGGATATTTTTGTTCTTAACGCCCTTGGAGCCGCCCCGTACACAGATGGTGCATAGTCGAGTCATCGTGTTATCCAGGTGTTTGAAGATGCCGCTTTTTCGGCGGCTTCTATGGTAATCAATGTTTCCATGGCCTCTTTAATACTGCACAGGGTTTGGGTGTCCCCTTTGAGCATGAGCCTGTGCTGACTGAGATAGGTATCGTCCCGGGCCACCTCATAGCTTGTCTTTTCGTGGGTCGTTGTGAGCGTGTTCTTAATTAAATCGACGTGGATGCTGTCCTGGTCGGTGGTGATCCGTATCTCTCTCTTGGGTATTTTGTCAAGATAGTTCATATGGAGGGTGACCAGCGGGGCGCTTCGGGTTTCCATGAGAAGGGAAAAGCCGTCATCGCTGTTGATGTCAAGGGTGCCCAACCGTCCGCCCAAGGCGGTCAATCTCCGCCAGGGCCCGAAAAGAAGCATGGCATAATCTATCTCATGGCTTAGGTCCCGCAACACCCCGCCGCCTTTCTCTTTGCTGGCGGAACAGCTTTTTCGGTAATCCGTTCCCGGTCGCCAGTCGGGCAGAAAGGACCCCACATAAATGGTGGCCGTGGTGATTCTCACCAAAGGGGTCAATAGCTCCCTGAGACGTATGATCAGGGGGTGACATCTCAGATTATAGGCCACTGCTGCATGGGAAAACCCGTGGGGTAACGGTTCAGATACCTTGTCAAACAATGGTTTTTCCATCAGGAGCCGTCCCGCAAATTTGTAATGGATCAGATTTTCTAAGGTTTGTCGGTGTTCGCTGGTGCTGTTTGCCACAACGACATATTCGGGATGCCAGCAGGATATGGCTTCTTCTAAATTCGAAAAGCAAGGCACCGAGTCAACGGATTGTCGGCTGACCACCGCCACCGGGCACCCCATCTCATCCAGAAGGCGTACATGACGTCGGCCAATGGAACCATACCCCACCACCAGGGTTTTCACGACACATCCCCCCGGGCCTGGCGAAGCTGCTGGGGAGATCCGATGTCCAGCCATTCTTTCTCCAATATAAAGGCACCACAGACTGTTTTTTTGGCAAGGGCCTGTTCAAACAAATTGGTAATGGGGAAAACAGTATCTTTTGGAATCTGGGACACGGCCTTGGGGGATAACACATAAATCCCGGCGTTGACGGTTTTTTCCAGAATCGGCTTTTCCACAAGGCTGGATAAACTGTTATTTTCTACGTCCACACACCCAAAGGGTACCTGGTGAAAATAGGGGTAGACGCCCATGGTGGCGTAAAATTTATTTTGGTTATGAAAGGCAATCATTTTCGCAAAGTTGGCATCTTCGATTAAATCGCCATTCATGACGAGGAGCGGATGGCTGGGAAGTTCAGGCAGTAAAGACAGGGCACCCCCAGATCCCAAGGGCTTGTTCTCACGGAGATATTCGATGGTGACACCAAATTGGGATCCGTCTTTGAAGTGGTCTTCGATCATCTCGGACAGATAGTTTACCGCCAGAAAGATGCGGTTAATTCCGTAACTGATCAGGTGGAGGATAATCCGTTCAAGAATGGGCCTGCCAGCCACCTTGATCATGGGTTTTGGCATGTTTTCCGTTAAAGGTCTCAGGCGCATCCCCTTGCCGCCTGCCATGATGACCGCCCAACTGGGACTGGATACGATTCCCAGCATATCGTGGAGAAAGTGCATGCCGATCACCTTGCTCTGTTCATCCACAATGGGAACCTGCTCAAAACGGCGGGCCTGCATGATGTCCAGAACCTTGACCCTTGGGACTGTCGGCAATACATTAAAACAATTTCGATTGATGAGCTGGGTGATCTTGCTGTCCAGGGAGCAGCCCCGCAGCAGTGCTTTTCTGATGTCGCCGTCGGAAATGGTGCCGATGAGCTTGAACGTATCATCCACTGCCAGGGCGATACCTGCACCTGTTTTGTCCATACTTTCCATGCATTGGATGATTGTTGCGTCTGGGCTAATACAGTATTTTTCCATGGTGTCGCCTCCCAAATAAGTCCCATATCCTATTGTCAACAGACATATTCGTACTATCGTCCTGATTCGATGATATCATGAAATTCTTTTTTCTGCATGCCTGAAATCTCGGTTTTTTCAAGCAGGGTGGTTATTGCTGAAGATGTCCCCAGCTTGTCATAGGGATTTGTGACTGTTTTTAGTTTTTCCTGAAATGGACGGGAAAGGGCCTGGTCTATTGTTCGTTGGATGGCCCGGGATTCCGGGGGGCAATTTAATATGGAGTCTGCCTGGATGCGCCCTTTTTGGCGGTCTCCGATATTGATGGTTGCCACCTTGAATGAGGGCGCTTCGATGATTCCGCTGGAGCTGTTTCCGATGACGGCCGAGGCATATTTCATGGCAGACAGATATCTTGTGGACCCCATTGAGGCGATTGCCAGACACCGCCGGGGAGACTTTTGGACAAAGTCTTCCATCATACGGTTGATGACGCGTCCATCGGTATCGGCATTGGCTTTTGTAAAAATTAAATTGATATCCGGATAGGCGGCCATGGCATCCAGTATGGCTTGGAATTGTTTGCGGGCAGTGGATTTTTCCAGGGTCACCGGATGAAAGGTTAACAGGAAATAGGGGGCCGTAAGGCTGAATTCCAGAGATTCTCCCAGGCGGTTGCGGTCCATCAGTTTTGTCTGGTGGAGGGCTTCAACCCCCAGGGCGCCGACATTGAATACCCGGTCCGGGGTTTCTCCCAACTGAATGATGCGCCGGCGGTAGGTTTCGCAACTGGCAAAGTGCAGGTGGGACAGTTTGGTGATTGAGTGGCGGAAAGCTTCGTCAACGGCTCCCTGGGTTGTTTCTCCTCCATGGATATGGGCCATGGGTATCCTGCATACCTGGGCGGCCCCGGCCATGCAGAAGGTTTCAAACCGATCCCCCAACAGGACCACCATGTCCGGGGCCAGTCGCTTAAGTGCCTCTCCATACCCCATCAAGGCAAGGCCCATGGATTTGCAGATGGCAGTGGGCGTATCCCCGGACATGAGGATTTCCACGGTTTCATCGGGATTAAAACCGTCTGCCGTGAGTTCCTGAACAGTCATCCCGAATTCAGGGGAGAGATGCATGCCGCTGGCCAGCAATTGCAGCTGGAGGGTGGGAGAGGCTTTGATCGCCCGGAGAAGTCCCTTGAGCAGGCCATAATCGGCCCTGGTTGAGGTGTAAACGCATATTTTACGCTTCAAGAAGGTCATCCTTTTTATAATTTTTCTTGGCGGATCGACCGATCATTTCATCCCAGCGCATGGGAGAAATGCCGGTACCCGGTCTTTTGGCGGTCATGTTATCTTCGGTAAATGTTTCTCCCTTTGCAATGGTGCAGGCCGCCACAAGGCTTTTCCTGACAATGGGAAGATTGGCCAAATCCGTTGGGGATGGCTTTTTGATCCCTGTCCCCAGGGCTATTTCGATATTTCGGATACCGGTGACGAGAGCTGCCAGTTCGTCGGGTTCCAGGGAAGCCTGGTGATCCGGTCCGGGCAGGTTCCTGTCCAGAGTGAAATGTTTTTCAATCACCCCGGCACCCATGGCCACTGCGGCCATGGCCGTTAGGATTCCAGGGGTATGATCCGAATACCCCACGGCAATTCCGGGGAAAGCCGATTGGATGGTCTTGATGGCCCTGAGGTTAACGTCTTCAAAGGGGGTTGGATATCCTGTGGTGCAGTGCAGTATGGTTATCTTATCTCTGCAGGTGCCGGAATCGGTTAGAAGATCAAGGGCATCCTCTATCTCCCCCAGGTCTGCCATGCCGGTTGAAAGCAAAAGATATCTATTGAGCTTCCCTATTTTTTTCAGATAGGGCAGGTTTGTGATCTCTCCGGAAGGTATTTTGATGATGCTAAGTCCCAAACGTTCTAAAAAGTCAATGCTCCCCAGATCAAAGGGGGAAGATATAAAATCGATTCCCAAAGGTTTGCAGTAGGATAAGAGGGTCTGGTGGGAGGTTTCATCCAGCTCCAGTTTCCGGACCATTTCCAGCTGGGTTTCATGGGGATGGCTTTTCCCGTGCTGATATTCGGCCTTTGGCGCTGTGGCACTGATCATTTTATCCGCTTTAAAGGTTTGGAACTTGATGGCATCGGCACCTGCTGCAACGGCGGAATCCACCATTTTTACCGCCAGATCCAGGCTTCCGTTGTGGTTGACACCGGCTTCGGCTATGATGTAGGTTTTTTTCATGGCATTCTTCTCATCAGGCTGTTGGCTTTGATACGGCTGTCCGGGGGAAGATCGGCCCCCTCTTGTGAAACGGCCCCGCTTCCCCAGAAGGACCCTTTCCCCACCACCACACCGCCATTGACAAGGGCGCCGGTTGAGATGTGACAATGGTCTCCTATCTTTGCATCATGTTCCACCAGGGCTTTGGAATTAATGATGCAGTTTTTCCCCACTTGGGCTCCGGCATTTATGAGTGCCTGGTGCATGACGATGGTCCCTTCCTCAATCCGGGCGTGGGATGAGACATAGGCCAGGGGGGATTGGATGACGGGAAATTTTGCACCCAATTTTTTTGCAAGATTAAAGAGTTCTTCTCGTCGGGCGGGTGATTTGATTTGCCCCAGGGTAATAAGGATGTCCGGATGGGAGGGAATCAGATTTGCCAGATCCTTGTCACTACCGATCACCGGATATCCAAAAACAGGCTGGTTCAGTTTTTCCGGTAGATCAATAATACCGACAATCTGGAAACGACCTTCCTGCTCAATGACATCAATACAGGACCTGCAATGTCCGCCACCGCCGATTAAAAGAAGCGGTTTTTTCATGATTTTACACTGCTGGGAAGGTTGACTAAACGGTCTTCAAGCCAATCGGCCATATCCAGGGGGCCGCATTGGCAAGAGCGGAACATGGGGAGATGATTCATTAGGGTCCATACCGGGCGAACCTGAACGCCGTTTTCGTTGGCATATTGTAAAAATTCATCCCGTTGTTTTTTATTGTCCAGAATAATGGAATTCAGCCAATAGTTGGATCTGGCATCGGGCGGTTCTGCCACAAAGGGAACATTTATCTGTTGGAAAAAATCCGAATAGCGTCTGGCCGTATCCCGTTTGTCCTGCAAGAAAAGGGGGAAAGTCTCCATTTGCGCACATCCGATTGCGGCATTGACATTGGGCAGGCGAAAATTATATCCCACCTGATCATGGTTAAATTCCCAGTTGTGAGGTGTTTTGGCGGTTGTGGTGAGATGTTTTGCTTTTTGGGCAATACTTTGGCTTTTGGTCAGAAGGATGCCGCCGCCGCCGGTGGTGACCGGTTTATTCCCATTAAAGCTTAAAATGCCGATGTCTCCAAAGGTCCCCGCGTGCTGTCCCTGGTAGAAACTGCCCAGGGCTTCGGCCGCATCTTCCACAACAGGGATGTGATATTGTTTGCAGATAGCCATCACCTGATCAATCTTACACGGGTGGCCAAAGGTATGCATGGGGATACAAGCGGCAATTTTTCTGCCGCTTGTCTTGTTATAGCAGTGGCCGTCTTCCTTTATATTTCCGTGAAGTTCCAAAAAAATGGACAGGGCTTCAGGATCCAGTCCCAGGGTGGATTTATTAACATCCACAAACACCGGAAAGGCGCCGCAATAGGAAATAGCATTGGCCGTTGCAACAAAGGTAAGCGGTTGGGTAATGACTTCATTTCCCGGCGTTACGCCTGCAAGAAGCAGGGCAATATGGAGAGCTTCTGTTCCGTTTACCATTGCCACGGCATACCCGGCACCGGTATACATTTGAATATTTTTTTCAAATTGGGTGACATATTGTCCCAAATACGAGACAAAAGTGGAATCAATACATTCCATGAGATATTTTTTTTCATTGCCTCTGAATCGGGGGGCATGAAGGGGAACCGGCACCTCTCCCGGGTAAAGGGTTTTGATAAATGAAACAATGCTATCAAACATTATAAATATCCGTCTTAAACAGTGAAAGGTTTTTGGGGTCTAAATACCATTCAATGCAGCGTTCAAGCCCTTTTTTAAAGCCTTTGATTCCCGGATATTTTGGTTGCCAGCCCGTTAACTCTTTTATTTTGCTGTTGTCTGCCCAAAGTCGGTTGACTTCGCTTTTTGTGGGTCTTAACCTCGCCTCATCCGAGAGGATTTCAATCTTGGTGTCCATGAGTTGAGCAATGATTTTTGCGGTATCCCCTATGGATATCTCATAATTACTGCCCGCATTCATTGTTTGTCCGATGGTATGGTCTGATTCGGCAATTTTGATAAAAGCTTCTGTAATATCATCCACAAAATTAAAGTCCCTGGTGGGACTGAGGGCGCCTAATTTGATTTTGTGGTTTCCCGTGGCAATCTGGGTGATGAGGGTTGGAATAACGGCTCGGAGAGACTGCCTGGGGCCATAGGTATTAAAGGGGCGGATGGTTGCAACCGGTGTATCAAAGGAGGTGAAATAGGACCAGGCAATCTGGTCTGCACCGATCTTTGAAGCGGAATAGGGGGATTGCCCCTGCAGGGGATGTTCTTCGGTGATGGGGACAAACTGGGCCGTGCCATACACTTCGCTGGTGGAGGTGTGTATTACTTTTTCAATATGATGGGTTCTGGCAGCCTCCATGATATTTAAGGTGCCTTTGATATTGGTATCAACATAGGTGGCCGGTGAATGGAATGAATAGGGGATGGCTATGAGTGCTGCCAAATGAAAAATAATATCACAGTCCCTGGCTGCTGTGCTGACACCAAAGGGGTCGCGAATATCTCCGGCAAAAACTTCTATCTGGTTCTTTATCTCTTGGGGGGAGTGATCCAGCCATCCCCAGGAGTTAAAGGAATTATAAAGGACAAAGGTCTTTACCCGGCACCCTTTTTTCACGAGTTTCTCTGTGAGGTGGGAACCGATAAATCCGTCGGCGCCGGTGATTAAAATTTTCTTGTTTGTAAGGTCCATATCATTTCAATCCAAAATTAAATCCATTGTGTTTAAGTCTTGTGAATATTGTGCCGAAAAATTAGTTTAATGACAAGCCTTTATATCCCTAAAAGATACGAGTATTTAAAAATGTATATTACAAAGAATATATCCTTTTTATCCGTGACATGGAATGGGGAAGTCCCCAGTCTTGGAAAATCTGGGAATAGATCTGTTTTAAGGTTTCAGGATTTGTGCCCAGGGAAAGGAGAACCTCCGGGATTGTGTCACATTGCTGGAGAGCAAGACAGTCGGAATCCTGAAAAATATGGGAGTCTTCTTCAAAAAACCAAAACGGATAAATTCTGCAGAAATGGGGCCGGATCTCCATGGGCAAAACACACCCGTTGATGCCCAGAAGGGCGCAGGAATTGTTCTGGGTCTTGAGTTCATAGTGGGTTTTGTTTTCAGGAAATGCCTCAAAAATTGATTTTTCCATGTTGGGAAATAGATTTAACATCTGATGGATGTAAAATGTTGAATTGGCTTTGGTTTTAAACACATCGTTTCGTTTTGTTTCCCCTATGAAGAAGAGAATTCGTTCGACTTCAGCTTCGGAAATCGGGGGAATCATCATCTTTTCAAGATTCTCAGATCTTACAGCACAGCAGGATGTACCATTTGAATTGCACTGGCGGCATATATCTATATTTGTCAAGATTTCCCCTTTCCCATGATATGTATACAAATTTTACTGCAAGCCGGAAAAAATTACCACTCCATATTCTTAATTTACGTAATAAAAAATATAAAAGCAACTTTTATGCCATAAATACAGCCATGACTTTTTGGCGGCGTTCTGATATTTATTCATGCTCCGGCACAAAGGGTTTCAGTGATTAACGCCAATAATTGAAATATAGCAATGAAGCGGAATAATTATTGCATTCTTATTTAGAAATAAGAATAGCGTGATCAGGTGTATCCGGGAAAATTGAATTTTTTGCATTGAACCAAGGAACGATAATGATCGTAATTATATGTGATGCAACAAAAGACATTGGTTATGGTCATCTGAAAAGATGTTTGGTGCTGGCCTCTTTTTATCGCAAGTTGGGTCTCCGGGTGATTTTTTTAATGAGAGACAGGTCGGCTGTTGTGGAAAATCTGATAGGGCCGCATGGGATTGGTCTGGTTGTCCGATCTGATCATGGTAAATGCTTATCTTATCTATTTGAGAAAAAAGATCAAATTAAGCTCGTCATCATTGATCATTATGAAATCGGTGCCGATTTTGAAAAAAATATTTTTAACCTGTTTTCAGTGCTGGTCATTGATGATTTATGCAGATCCCACTGGTGCGATCTGCTGGTTGATCAAACCATCAACAGAACGGTGCGGCAATATGATAAAAAATTAAAGAATGCTTCAACCAAGGTCTTGTTGGGGATCGGGTATACATTGATTGATCCTGTTTACAGGGCCATAAAAACCAATCAAGACAAACACAACATTTTGATCACTTTCGGGGCGACGGATTCTGAAGGGGCTGTGTTAAAGGTTTTGGAAATTCTGGAAAATACAATGGGGGATGCCGGACTGATTTTCCATTTGCCCTTGTCGTCCATGTCTTTTTGTTTGGAGCCGCTTATAAAGTGGATAAATAAATCCAATCTGGATATCCGATTGTATCAGGACTTACCCGATCTTTGTCCCTTATATGAACAATGCGGTATCGCCATCGGGGCACCTGGCACCAGTTTATTGGAACGTATTTTTTGCGGTTTGATGAATCTTACGGTTGTTGTGGCTGAAAATCAAAAGGAAGTCGGAAAAAATCTTGCCGATCAAGGATTGACAATTTGTTTGGGCAATATTCAAACACTGGATGCTAAGAAACTTACCCGGGAACTGAAACAAATGATTGAAATTCAGACATATGGGGCCGTACTGCAGGAAAGAGCGAGGGGGCTTATCGACGGGAAGGGGCCGGATCGGGTAATAAAACAGACGATTCCCTTGATAAGTGCTGTAAAGTTGCGGTCTGTGCAAGAAAAGGATGGAAATATTTTGTACAACTGGCAGCACCAACAAGGTGCAAGACAATATTTTAGAAAACCAGCACCACCCACTAAAAAAGAACATCATATCTGGTTTGACAGGATGTTATCAAATGATGATATAGTAATGAATATCATTGAGTGGTGCGATATGGAAATAGGATATATACGCATGGACAGCAAAGGGAACAAAAAAGAAGTGTCCATATTAATTGCACAAAATTTTCAGGGGTGGGGGTTTGGGAAAGCGGCGCTTTTAAAAACGATCAAAACAAAACAGCATATTTTCACCGCATTTATTTATCCAGAAAATGAGGCATCCATTGGTTTATTTACTTCAGTCGGGTTTCAATCCGCAGGAAAAGGAGAATACCTTTATGGCGACCGGTCTTAAAATTTTGCTTTCTGCAGGGGCTTCGCCGGTGGCATATAATATTATCCGTCACCTAAAGTCCCTTGGGCATATGGTTCATGCCATTGATGCCAATGAAAAGGCGTTACCCCTTGCCCGAAACATCGCCGATGAAGTGGAAAAGGCGCCCTTGGCAAATGATGTGGAGTATTTGCCGTTCATGATTGAGAGAATTCAAAACGTCGATCTGTTTATTCCATTTATTGATGAAGAAATTGCAAGGTTGCTCAATCATTCGGATGAAGGTCTGTGGAGAAAATGTCTATTGCCGGCGCCAGAGGCCACCCGGATCTGTTTGTATAAAAATAGATTTCAAGCATTTTGTCAGGACCACACCCTTCCTGTGGCACCTGCTTCCAGTTTAACTTCAAGAAAGTTGCCGGCTATTTTTAAGCCAAACCTTGGCAGGGGGGGGAAGGGGGTTGAAGTGATCAACACCCAGGCCGAGTTTGCGGAAAAATCAAAGAAGGATGGTGTTATCCAGGAATTTATAGAAGGGGACGAGTATACAATTGACGCCTTGTTTTCAATGGAGGGAGACCTTATTAAACTGTCGGTTAGACGGAGGGATGTGGCCAGTGGCGTCTCTGTCATCGGTACCATTGTGGATCCGGCTTCCTTTTATCCATTGGTTGAAAAGATAGCTCGTGTTTTAACCTTTCGATATCTTATTAACATACAGGTTATCAAAGATAGGCAAAATTCCTATCACATCATAGAGATAAATCCGAGAATTGCCGGCAGTGTTATGTTTAGTGTGTATAGCGGCCTTGATTTTTTAAAAAACGCAATTGCCGTGTATACCGGTGAAGAGGTTCAGTTTCCAACTGAACAAAAGAAGATAAGAATTATCCGTTACTGGAATGAACATGTCGAGAATCTATCAATATAAAAAATTATTATCCCAATATGATACCATCCTGTTTGATCTGGACGGGACGCTTTACAACAGCGAACTATTTTATTCAGGTGCTTTTGAGGATATGTCCCTGTGGCTGGTCAAAAATGGGTTACAAGAACGATCCGATAGCTGGAGCGATTGTGTGATGGGGTTAAAACGTGCCAGGGGGAATGACTATGGAAAATTGTTTGATGATGCACTGGAGATTTTAAATATTGATGTAAGGGTAAAAACAAGGTTGTTAAAAAAATATCGAGGACATGATTGCAGATATCTCCGACTGGATGATAGGGAATTACGTCTTTTGGATTATTTGCAAGGGTGTGGTAAAAAAATGTTTATTGTCACCAATGGCCAAAGACAACTTCAGGAAAGGAAGATACAAAAACTTAAGTTAACCCGCTATATGGAAGAGGTCATCATCCTTGATCCTTCAGAAGAAATAAGGTTAAAACCGGATAGGGATGTGTTTGATCGCCTTTGCACAAGATATGTTATAGGTAAAACCATCATGGTCGGGGATCGGTATGATATTGATGGAATGTTTGCGCATAACGCGGGTATTGACTTTGTAGGGGTTGGATTCTATGGAAATTGACGGTAGGAAAATCGGTCCCGGGCATCCGCCATATATAATTGCCGAAATGTCCAACAATCATCTTGGCAGTCTTGAAAGGGCCAAAAAAATAATAAAGTCAGCCAAAGATGCCGGGGCCGATGCGGTTAAGGTTCAGACCTATGATGCAGATGCGCTCACAATGGACAGCGCAAAAACAGATTTTATTATTCACACACCGTTGTGGAAGGGAGAAACATATTATCAATTGTATAAAAAGAGTGCCTTGCCTCTTGAGCATACAAAGGCATTGTTTGATTATGCCCGTGAAATCGGGATAACCCTATTTAGCTCACCCTTTGATAGAAAGGCGATTGATTTGCTGATGGGGTTGAATTGCCCTGCCTTCAAAATCGCCTCTTTTGAATCCATTGACCCCTATTTTTTAAAATGTATTGCCCAAACCGGTAAACCGGTTTTGATGTCCACCGGAATCAGCAGTTTTGATGAGATTGCCATGTCCATGAGCGTATTGAAAGAAAATAATGCCAAGGAGATATTGTTGTTCCATTGTATCAGCAAGTACCCCGCCCTGGTGGAAGACTATAATTTAAGTGCTTTAAATCGATTGAAAAAATTTTCTGGCCTTGTGGGATTGTCTGATCATTCCTTGGACGATACCGCCGCTTTATCATCAATTGCCATGGGGGGATGTGCTGTTGAAAAACATTTTACCCTATCAAGACAGGAGGGTGGTCCGGATGCTGCTTTTTCAATAGAAGAAGTCCAGATGAGGAATTTGAAAAAAAATTGCCAGAAAGTCTGGAATAGTGTGGGATCACCTGAAGTTTTAGACAGGGAAGACCGACCGGGAAAGGAGCATGCCCGATCTTTGTATATTACCTGTGATGTGAATACCGGGGAGCGGTTGAGCAACGAAAATATTCGCAGTATTCGACCCGGGTATGGGCTTTCCCCTGTTTTTTTTGATGATGTGATGGGAAAGCGATTTAATCAAAAAATTGATGCAGGGACTGCATTAAAATGGGAGTATCTGTCTTGAACATACTGGTATTGGTTGCCCATGGCGATGATGAGGTTATCGGTTGCGGTGGCGTGTTGGTAAAACATGTTGAAGCAGGTGACAACGTGTTTTTAATTGTTGTTGCCGATGGTGTTTCATCCCGTCAAGAAAGTAACAAAGAGAAACGGGATCAAGCACTTCACAGAAGTTGTGATATCCTGGGCATTCAATTGCTGCATCAATTTGATTTTAAAGATAATCGATTGGATCAATACCCTTTGCTCGAATTGGTCAGGGCGATTGAATCAAAGATTGAAAAGATTCAATTCGATTGTGTTTATACCCACTCTAGAAAAGATCTTAATGTTGATCACAGGGTTGTTCAGGATATTGCATTAACACTTTTCAGGCCAATGCCCCAATCAACGGTTAAATCGATATATGCCTTTGAAACACTTTCGGCTACCCACTGGTATGATCCGGATATGCCTTTCAAACCCCAGCGGTTTGTTGATGTCGAAAAGTATTGGGGAAAAAAAATGAAAGCATTGGAAGTATATGATATGGAATTGCGAGAATTTCCCCATGCAAGGTCTAAAAAGGCCATAACCGTCCTTGCTCAATTTAGGGGCTGCCTGTCAGGCGTGGAGAAAGCCGAGGCATTTGAGATTTTAAGGCTTGTGGAGTAAGTATGATAACCTGTCCTGTTTGCAGCAGTCAAAAAACAAAAGAAATTTTATCTCTTCATCGTCAACCCATCTATCAACATCCTGTTTCAAATGTACAAAATATAGAAAAGCCCTATTTTAAAGATTTGGTTTATTTGTTCTGTAACCAATGTGAACATTCTTTCCAGAAAGATGTTGATATTTCCGTTCTAGAGAAAATATATAAGGATTACTATTATACTCCCCGACCTCCGGATATTGGTGTTCAATTTCAAAATGACTTTATGAAGGCATTAATTGAAAGATTTGATGTGTTCAGTTCTATTAATAGTATATTGGAAGTTGGTTGTTCATCAGGGGAAATATTAACCCATATCGCTAAAACCTTTCCTGACAAAATGTTGGCCGGTTTTGAACCCAGCAGGGAGACGGCTCAAAAAGCAATTGAGTCAGGTTTTGTTATCTATCAGGAATTTTTTACAAGCATGACCTCCCAAAAAATCAAGAAACCCTTTGACCTAATTTTTCATAGACATGTTATTGAGCACGTGTTTGAGTTTGAGGATTTTTTTGAAGCACACAAAAATATTAGCCATGGAAACACCCGTTTGATCATAGAAACACCCTGTTTGAACTGGGCCATCGAGAATTTGAGTATAGCGCCTTTTCATATCGAGCATGTGCATGTTTTCAGCATTCAGTCACTTACGCGGTTGCTTGAAAAATATAATTGGTATTTAAAGGATTATATGATCACTTTCCAAGGAAATATGATCGGTTTGTTTATTCAGAAAGAATGTAACAGATCTATTCCTGAAGTTGAAAATCCATTGAAGTTGAATGGATGGATAAAAAAAAATAAAAAAATTATAGAGATGGCCATAAAAGGTAAGAAACTGGCTTTATGGGGCGCCGGCGCCGGAGGGATTAGAATTGTTAATTCGTTTAATCTTCGCCCCGATATTGTGGTTGACTCTAATCCTGAAAAGGCAGGTAAAAAATTTGTGGGATATGAGTATCTGGAAATAGTCGAGGCAAATCCGTGGATCAAAAAAGAACGTGAAAACAGTAAATTATGGGTAGTGATCGTGGCATCAACCTTTTATGAAGAAATCTATCAATGTCTAAAGATTTCAGGGTGGGAAGGTGAGATTGTTCAACCATACAGCATCTCTTTAAGATGATTCATTGCCGATTCATTTGCCTGTTTTGGGGATGAAGGGTTTGATAAAACAGTTCCGCCTGTTTCCAATCTTCCGGGGTATCAATATCATGGGCAAGGTATCGGGGAATAATAACAGGGCTGGAATGTTCCTTAAAGATGGGGTCGTTTCTTAAAAATGCGTCTGCTTTCCCCCAATAGAATTGTCCAACATCATGGTAGGCTTCTGGTAAATCCTGTGTCCTTGTGTTCTGATGTTCCGGCCAGAACATGTTTATTTGATGTTGATGGCTTAATTTTAGCGCTCTGAAAATCGAAGAGGGGAAGGTGGTAATGGGGAAGGCAAAATTTACATTTTTATTATTTAATAATGCATATCCTTTTTTTAGATCCGCAATACGGATGAAGGGAGCGGTTGGGTAAATGCAACACACGTGGCTATAAACAGCATCATTCTGATTTAACCAGAGGATTGCATGTTTTATGACATCCATGGTGGATGTATAATCATCTGCAAGATTTTGAGGCCGCATAAAAGGGACTTCAGCTCCCCATTTGCGGGCAATATCTGCAATCTCATCGTCATCGGTGGACACAATTATTCTGTCAAAAAGAGTTGATCGTCTGGCGGCTTCAATTGAGTAAGCAATGATGGGTTTGTCGCAAAATAATTTGATGTTCTTGCGGGGGATCCGTTTGCTTCCCCCCCGTGCAGGAATAATGGCAATCCTCATTCCGGTTTTATTTTGGTGTATGATAGATGTCATGCCTGTGTTTTCTTGTTGTATTCAAGGATTTTTTTTGTTGAAAGAAAATGGGGGTTTGTGCCGGAGGAGTATTCAAACCCTGGCTTAACAAAGAAGCCTTTTTCCCCAAGCGCATTAAGGGTCTTTTCAATTTTTTTGCCATAGAATGTTATTGCCGGAAAGATAACATAGTGATCTTCAAACTCAACGGTAAGATGGGAGTCATCACCAGGGCACATGATTTCATGCAGTTTCTCACCTGGTCTGATGCCAATTATTTTTTGTGGTATATCCGGGGCCATTGCCGTTGCAAGATCCGTAATTTTTACAGAAGGGATCTTGGGCACATAAAGCTCTCCTCCTGACATGCGCTGTAAGTTTTGGATCACAAAATCAACCCCTTGCTGCAAAGTGATCCAAAAACGGGTCATCTCTTTATCCGTTATGGGAATGCTCTCTTTCTTCTCGTCAATGAGTTTTTGGAAGAAAGGGACAACAGACCCTCTGGAACCGACAACATTTCCATACCTCACAACGGAGAAAATTATTTTTTTTGTTCCAGCCAAATTATTGGCTGCAACAAAAAGCTTATCTGAACACAGTTTTGTGGCGCCATATAGGTTGATAGGGTTTGCGGCTTTGTCCGTTGAAAGCGCAATTACTTTTTCGATATTATTGTATAGCGCTGCGTGGATAACATTCTCAGCCCCTGTTATATTCGTTTTTATACATTCAGTGGGGTTGTATTCAGCTGCCGGGACCTGTTTTAGTGCCGCCGCATGAATGACATAGTCAATGCCGTTCATTGCCATTGTTAATCGTTCTTTGTCTCTGACATCACCGATAAAATAGCGCATGCAGTCTTTGTTAAACTGTTGCTGCATTTCAAATTGTTTGAGTTCATCTCTGGAAAAAATGACTATTTTTTTAGGCTTGTAACGGTTGATTAGGGTTTCAGTGAACTTTTTGCCAAAAGAGCCTGTTCCGCCGGTTATCAATATTGATTTGTTGTTTAGCATGATGTCTTAACCCTTTAGCAATAATTCGATTTTATCCTATCAACCCTGCGGCTTCCATGGATTGAGCGATTCGGGCTGTATCAAGGTCTGATTTGGTAATCTTGTCTGTGGCGTAAAGTGTTTCCTGGTTCTCCCAGAGAGTTCCCTGCCATTTGCCAAAAAAATAGATGGAAGCGCTAGAATTAAATGTTTCTGCATTGCCATTTAAGGATGTCATACATGCCTCTGGAATATAGATACAGGTATCATTCTCCTTGGTAGATGCATTGGCCCTGAGGCAGATATCCATGAATGCAAATTTTTCTGTTTTTTCCCAAAAACCGCCTAATTTATGGAAAAATTTTTTATTGATACTGACAAAGTGGTCAACCATCTGGAAAGAACGTTCTTTCATGGCATTTGGAAAATCAGCAGGTAAATACTTATAAGCGGAGACCGGTGCATGGTTTTTATCCAACACAATCCCGGCATGTAATATGCTATTTGTCGGGTCAATAATTCTGACCCCTAGAATCCTGTTGGTTCCATATTTTTTTATTCCTTTATTAAGATAGTAAAGCCATTTTGGTGCAGGCAGCAGATTAACATCCATAAAAAGAAGGGTTTTGCCGGTTGCGATTTTTGATGCTTTGTTCATCATTTCCGGAATTGACAACCCTTCGTCCGTAATCAGGCGGGTTACATTCCCTTCTAATGACGCAAGAATGTCAGATGATGCTTTGGAAATATCAACCGGTTCAATCAAGATCACTTCAAATGTTCCAGAATTTTCAGAATTCAGCGCAATTGCTTCAAGTTGTCTGAGAATCTCCTTTGGGTTATCCGCGAGTGCAAGGATAATAGACCATTCCTTGTCTTCTTTTATGGACGATTGGATGGGAGGGTGATTTTGGGTTTGGTTCGCTTGAATCACTTTTTTCGAAATATCGACGACGATATCAATGACGTCCGTTGTCTCTGAAAGTTCATTTATAAAATATTTTTCTATATTTTTTTTGTCAATGAGTTTACTGAAATTTGTATTCTCAGATATGGCTCTACCCAGTTCAGTCGGCGTCATTTTGATTGCCACTTTCAGGTCGGTAAATGAATAGGGCAAGTCCTGTCTCATTTTTACATCAAGATGAATGAGGGGTTTCCCAAAAGCCAGTGCTTCCAGGCCTGTGGTGCTCGGCTGAACAAGAACGCAGATGTCGCTCAACGACATGAGATCATAGGTGTTTTCATCTTCATGAAACGCTTTTATCTGCTGTTTATACTCATCTGGGATTGATGAAACCCATTCCTTCATGTGGTCATATTTTGTAATCGGATGAAATTTGACAAACATGAGTTTGTCTGGTGTGTTGGAGATTTCTTTGAAAAGCGGATACAGCTCTTTTGCCGGGGGAACTTCACCTGAGAAAAGAAGGAGCAGGACAAAAGAGTTGCTACAGTGGTATTGAACTCTTTTCTTTTCTCTTATGGCATTGGTTTGTTGAAAAACAAGTTCATTTGAGAGGTGGGTATTGCCCACGGGTATGATTTTGTCTCGGGGTGCTTCAAAATCTGCCAATTTGTTTTTAATTCTTTCTCCCCACACAAGGTTCAGTGTCGAGTTTTGTACATGTCCGGTATAACCGAAATTAAGCCCGTAATAAAGCCCCTCCTGGAAAGTTATGACAGGGATGTTCAGTTTTTTAGACCAGAATGAAAACATCTTTCCCCATCTGTTGAGTTCGTGCAAGGCAAAACAGATGTCTGGCTTTTCTTTTTTTACAAGATTTCTAAATCCTATATACTCAACAGCTGTTGAATATATGGTTTTGTCTGTTACCGTTATCGGAGATACGCCAAAAAGAAAATTATTTTTCAGATTGTTTGCAAAGGCGTCTCTTAATAGTAGATAATTGTTTTGAATGTCTTTGCTGTCTTTATGGGTCACAAAATCAAAAATATGGGCGTAATTAAGCCCCAATTTAATGGCCGTGATCTCCTGGGATCTTTCTGCTTGCCCGACAACATAAGAAATCTTGGCGCCCTGTTTGGCAAGGTCCTCCATGACAGGGCTTATAAACCGCGTGTGATGGGTCAGGGCAATGTACGCGATGACTTTTTTGTTTTTCCAGAATTTATTCATCACCACTTCCTAACCTTGTTAAGAGCATTAAAATATCTGCAAGCTCACTTTTATATTGATGGAATTCTATGGTTTCACTGATGAGTTTTAAAAGATTTTTATCGGAGGTCACCCGTTTTTTATTTCCCCGGGTCATGGGGGGCAGTTGGGGGTCAAAAATGATGCAGGGGATTTCTTTTTCTGCAATTTCGGAGTTGAAACATGCGGAACAGGCAACCACCACATCGGCCATCATCATTTCCCATGGGATGTTTGTGTCGTGAAACGAATATGATGCAAAGGAGTTTAAGTTTTTGGCATAAACGATTTCAATCATTTCCTCTTGGGAGTATGTCCCTCGTACCTGGTCTTTTCCAATGCTGAACATCAGATGGAGCTTGTCGCCCAATGGTTCGAGGATTTTTATCATTTCCTGATATTCATATACCATTGCCACATTGTGGGGGAGATATAAAATGGTCCGATCTGCGGGTATTGAGTATTCGTTCCGATAGTGGTAGCAAGCCCTGGCTCCATTAAAATTGAAGCTCGTGGAAATAGAAGAGAAAATGGATGCTTCATAAAGTGGAAGCAGCCAGATATTTTTATGGCCAAGTTGTTTTTTTAAATGTGCATAACTCTCATGATGTCTGGTAATGATTCCATCCGGCAGAGAAGGGGCCAATGTCCATTTTGTATCCAGAGGTAAAAGTTCATAGCCCAATACGGGAATTTTGTATTGTTTTGCCCAAAGAATGGTTGAGTGAAATATCCTTTCCTCCATTTCTGACGAACCAAGTGGCGTTGGCACCTGAAGAATGACACCGCATGTGTTCTCTGGGACGGGGATTTTAAGGGCTGTTCTCTGGGCGTTGCCCCCACCCAGGTCATCTGCCAGAAGAGTGTCTGCAAAGGAGAGTCCTTCTGTGAATTCATTTTTCTCTAAACAGTTTCGTTTTGACAGGTAGGCTTGATATGACGGTACTGCGGTCTGTGTATTTGTTTTAAACACAATTGGTTTTAGGACCTTTAAGTTTTCAATTATATTGGAAGAAGTATCAGGAACCATAAACAAAAGATCGATATACTTCTCCACTCTTGTTTGCAGTATCTTTAAAAAATCTGTAATAATGGGTGTCGTCTGATTGGATTGAATTAACCAGATTATTGTTTTTCTTTTTTTCAAGGTTGATACCTGTTATCAATAATATTGATTTTTTTGAGTAAAAGTTATGCTTTAATTTTTGAAGTATAATTTCATTTGGAACTATTATCAACTAAGATGTATGGAATTTACCAATTAATACCATTTGTCTTGCCCAACAATTCAGAATGCAATGGTCAGAGCTGAGGTTGCCCCGGAATAGTTATTCGAGTTAAAATGATTTGTGGTTTTTGAAAACATAATGGGTAAAAAATGGATGGCCTTGCAGCTATCAATAGCTGTCCCGGTATTGTCGGTGTTTAAATGGGGGCGGCATTATTCCAGCCAGAACATAAATTTACCAAGGGGGTCCAAAAAAACAGTTGACAAAGTATATTAAAACATATAGATTCGCTCTGTTTTTGAGATAGCCCAACGGGCCGTTAACTCAGTTGGCAGAGTATCTGCCTTTTAAGCAGAGAGTCGCTGGTTCGAGCCCAGCACGGCCCACCATTTACGGGAACCAAAAACAGATGCGTCCCCATCGTCTAGCCTGGTCCAGGACACCGCCCTTTCACGGCGGCGACAGGGGTTCGAATCCCCTTGG
>Ga0180007_10002637_pt1 | contig 21040 bp, 30 predicted proteins | sample MM_PC_MetaG_FD_121122 | JGI IMG/M metagenome (GOLD analysis project Ga0180007, IMG submission 121122) | Groundwater microbial communities from the Aspo Hard Rock Laboratory (HRL) deep subsurface site, Sweden - MM_PC_MetaG | ecosystem: Environmental > Aquatic > Deep subsurface > Groundwater... | reverse complement strand
TTCAAGACTAGCTAGTTGCATCCCCAACTTATCAATCCTTTTATTTGTTTCGTCAAATCTTGTGTCCACACCCTTAAAACCTTTGTCGACTTTTTTATCAATCGAGGATACTTTATCTAAAATTGACTGAAGCATTTTTGTATCATTTGACATGATTTTATTATTACATTCATTAACTCAAAGTCAACAATTGAAAGAAGTCCCTTATGTGACTAGTGCCTGCCTAAGGTTTTCTCATGGCACAGCGACGATGTCAGGAGGAGGGCGGATTGACAAGTCTAGTTAACCCTGATCATCCCCAAGCTTCTGGGAAAGGTTTCTTTCTTGGGTGTAATCAAAAACATAAGCTTCCTGTCATAGACAAGTTTTTTTATCTTTGAATACGGTATTGCGATTTCATTAGAATCCCACCATCTTTTCTCAAAATCCGAAATTCTGAATTTTCTATCTGCCCCCGCAAACTTCTTATAAGGGTCAGAAACTTTAAGATATCCCTTCTCTTTATTTACTTGGGTAATTATGCCGTAGTGACCGTTATCACCCTCTTCATCTTCATAAAAAACACCCTGCCATTCAATTCCTACGGGAAATTTGTGTTTATTAATTATTTTATCCAGATCCCCGATTGTTGCTCCTTCTTTCTTCCAAAAAGTTAACTTACCTTTTCCCACGATCCTTACCGCTCTTGCCAGATCCCTGATAACAAGTCCCATATCCTTAATTTTGTTTTCGGCCCTTAAGCTTCTGACTATCCTTGATTGCGAAGCTCTTACTCCAAGAAACGAAAAAAGGGACACCAAAACGGCAGGTCCGCAATAGGAAGATGTGGCCTGTTTAATTCTTTTAAGGGTTGGAAAGGGCTTACCGAAAAGAGACTCATTTAGCTTCAAAATACGCCTATCCAGCTTTCTTAAGAACTTTATATGATTGATTTCCATAATTGGCCTATTCTAAGGCCAAAGATTAGGTTTGTCCAGTATATTTGGAAAGAAGACTAACCAAAACTTCCTCAAAGGTAATTCCGTTTAACGCTAAAACCTCAGTCATTGGAAGTCCCATTCCCGGACCAAATGCAGTGTTGGGATTTGAATCCGTAAAATAAGGAACTCCGCTTGCTTCTTCAACTCTTACGTCAAATTTTGCATAGTCCCTATGATGAAGTCCCCTGAAAGCTCTTACGGCAAGTGTGGAAAGTTTGCTAAGTAAAGGTTCTTCAACAGGAATATATTTATATGCCCTTTCGTCTTCATATGATTCGATGCTTGTAAAGAAATGTTTTCCGTCCGGTTTTTTCCTGAATATCTTCTCTGCCATAAAAACGTGCTTTTTGGATCCGTCATCAAAAACGACAACCGTAATTTCAGGTCCGTCTATAAACCTCTCGACAATAACGGGCATCTTGTAGGTTGCAATCATACTGTCCACTTTCTTCTCCGCATCCTTGACGGTTTCTTTGACGGCATGGTTATCTATTCCCACACTTCCCCCGCTTTCGTTTAATTTAACAATCAATGGAACACCCAAATTCTCATCAATTTTAACCCCCACCCTTCTTATAAACTGGAAATAAGGAGTGGGTATATCATAGGCCATAAGAAGCCTTTTTGTCAGGTTTCTGTTATTGCCTATCACCATTCCTTCCATTTGAGCTCCGGTATAGGGAACGTTTGATAATTCCAAAGCCGCAGGAACCGAAGTCTGAAGCATGTCCTGACCTCTTAATGTATCTACCAGATTAACAATCAAATCGGGTTTATCCACAAGTATATTTGTCAAAAAATATTGATTGCCGGCAATTAACTTTACTTCAACTCCAAGCTTTTTAATCTCCTCGGCAACCTCCTCGGCTCTTTCTTCAACTTCAATCTCAGCGTCATATGAGGCTTGTGTAGGAAAAAACTGTCTTTCTACATGAGAATAGGCAACAACCACAAGCTTTAAATTTTTTAATAACTCTTTCTTTCCCTGAAGCTTTACTTTTTTTCTAATTATTTTTGTCATATTCTAAAATTTAGTGAACGTATTTTAATAGTAGCACAAAAAATATAAAAACTTGACAATTAAGTATCAGGAGGAATACTATCAGGCTGATGGAAGATAACGATACCGAAGTATTTGCCCCCAAGAAAAACGGAAATGAACCAAACCTTAACTGGACATCCCTACTTCTTCTTTTAATTCTTCTTACCTTAGTTGCCTTCGCAGCTTTCTATTTCGGTAAAGGAAGGGGTGAAATTACAAAACTCACTCCAACTCCCGTAAGTCAGGAAGAAATAGTCATAACCCCCTCCCCGGAAGCTAGTGCCTCTGCAAGTCCGCTTGAAGAAGCCACAGCTTCTCCTGAAGTTAAACTGAGCGAATAAAACAAATGGGAGAAGAGAAAAAAAATTACTTACTTAAGCCTTGCAATATGGGCATCTACCATTAAGGCTACAAGTTCCTTAAATGAAGTTTTTGGAGTCCAGCCTAATACCTTTTTTGCCTTTGCCGCATCTCCAACCAAAGGCCCCGTTTCTGTAGGTCTTACAAACCTTTTATCAACTACTACATGATCTTTCCAGTCTAAAGAAACATAATCAAAGGCTTCCTTACAAAGCTCTTCAATTGTATGGGTTTCTCCCGTTGCTATACAAAAATCATCAGGCTTATCCTCCTGCATCATTAAATACATTGCCTCCACATAATCCCCTGCATATCCCCAATCTCTTTTAGCCTGCAGATTTCCAAGAGCAACCTTTCCCCCCTTAACAATTGGTTCACCCTCTTCGTTTAAGTGTTCGGAATTTTCAACACCGAGTTTTGCACATGCCGCCGCATAAGTCACTTTCTGTGTTACAAACCCCAGGTGTCTTCGGGGAGATTCATGATTAAAAAGTATCCCGCAGCAGGCAAACATATTATAGCTTTTTCTGTAAATTCTGGTCATTGCGTGAGCATAAAGCTTAGCGGCGGCATAAGGGTTTGCGGGGTTAAATGGCGTCTCTTCATTTTGTGGAATTTCTCTTACCCAACCGTACATTTCCGAAGAGCTGGCCTGATAATACTTTGCCTTGGGAACAACGTCTAAAGTGGCATCAAGTACCCTGTGTGCCCCAATTCCTGTAATTTCGGCCGTATGAATAGGCTGTTTAAAGCTCTCGGAAGGGTGTGACTGAGCAGCTAAATTATATACCTCATCAGGTTTAACTTTCTGAATTGCCTCTCTTAAACAAACCGGGTCCAAAAGATCAGCTTGAATTAGATCCAAATCATGCTGAATACGGGTGATATTGGCATATGCAAGATTTGAAGTTTGCCTTACAAGACCTGCAACGCTATAACCTTTCTTAAGAAGAAACTCAGCTAAATAGCTTCCATCCTGACCCGTAATTCCTGTAATTAAAGCGATTTTTTTTGCCGACATATTACTCATAAACTATATTAACAGAAAACATTTTAAAAAACTATCCTGATTCGGAAGGTGGATTTTTCTTAAAATGGTCTTTCAAGACTTTCTGATGTCATAAATGGGGCCTTTTGACTTTGGATTATGACAATAATATTGCTATAGCTTTAGCCAAGATTTCGAAAGTCTTTTTAATTTCATCTTCCCTGATCGGCTGGATTGTTTTTCCACAAGCTGCTGGAGCTTTACTCACGACTTCAGGAACTTCTATACAATCCAAATTGTTAACAGTCTTAACTTCACTCGCCCTTGGTAGAAAATGACCATTTTTTTTCGTTGTTTTCTGATAAAATATAAGTTGAAGAAAGGGGGCGAAGATTTAGAAATAATATATGTTTTTAGTTAAAAAGCAAAAGGGAGAAAGCGATGATCGTTTAATCAATCGGTTTAAAAAAGGCATTCTTAACGACGGTCTTCTTTTAGAGTTAAGAGATAGGGAAAGGTATAAGAAACCGGCTGAAAGAAGAAAGGAAAAAAAGTACAGAATTAAGCACCAAATAGAACTTGAGAAGAAAAGAAGTTATTAAATCTTGATAAAAGTTCTTCTGTGGTATTTTGTCAGTCCATATCGGCGTATGGATTTTTTATGCTTTTTGGTCCCGTAACCTTTATTGTTCTTCCAATCATATTTTGCATATCTTGCATTTTTACCAAGATCCGTCATTAATTTATCTCTATGGACTTTAGCAACAATAGAAGCAGAGGCTACGGAAAAAGACCTTGAATCTCCGTTGACTATCGCAAGCTGTCGTGAAAGAAAATCACGCACCTTACCTGTTTTTCTGTCTTTTCTCTTAGTTTTGACAGGCATTCGCAAACCCCGAACATACGGTATATAAAAGGCATCTATGATCAAATAATCTACCCTGCAACCTAAGGTATTCTCTATACTTTTCACAACCCTTCTGAAACCCGAATGAGTAGCTTTCGAAATCCCCAGCTTATCAACCTTATTTGTGGAAATCTGAGAAGTGGAATAACACAAAGAATTCTCCTTAATCCATTTAGAAGATCTTTCTCTCTGAAGAAAAGTTAATTTTTTAGAATCGTTTATTTTAACCTCAGGAAGAATACTTTTTTTAAAGGCAACTCCCCCAACAACCAAAGGTCCCGCAAGAGCTCCGCGCCCTACCTCATCAAGACCAACAACCACCTTAAACCCTTTTTTCCAAAGTCGTTTCTCAAAAGAAAAATCTGGAGTTTTACCCACCAATATTAGTCAATATTTTATGTATTTCCTCTTCCATCATTCTTGTCAGATCTGGGGGGGTATTTGTCAACCCAAAAAGATTCTCAGATAAAATATTTAGATTACTCACCGCCACAACCTGTTTAAAACCTAGTACATCCTGATCAAAATTGTTAAGCATGGGAACTCTCCATGTGAGGTCGGTATCCGCCATTTTATCGCCCCATAGTTTCTTGGTCTCAAAAAATGCTTTGCCTACAACAGCCAGGGCAACAGGGTAAAATCTCGAAGGAATATTACTTTCCCTTAAACTCGTCTGTATATTCTTGGGGTACGAATTAAGAGAAAAGGTTTCTTCTGTTGAAAAAAAAGGGATGCCAAAAAACTTATGTGTTTTTTTTCTTTTCCTCTCAACTCCCATGATGGTTCGATTATATCAGCCCATGCAAGCCTCACAAAACACCAAATCCGATTCCCCAAGAAAAGATACTAAGTGATTGGATATTAGGATACTAGAAAGAAGGTAAAAAAGATTTTACTTTTTTGACAATTTCTATGGCGGATTCAAGCGCCTTTTCGGCAATTTGTTTATTGTCTAAGGATCTATCCTCAACGTCGGGGTATCTCGACTCAAAATAATAATCCGAGATTGTGTCCAACTTCCCTGATAATTCTTCTCCAATTTCTAAACCCAAACTCTTAACATCGTCTAAAACTTTAACTAAATCATGGGTCTTCGGTGGAACTTTGTCTTTAAAGTAAATAAATCCCTTAAACGCAATTTCAATTGCCTGCTGTGACAGAAAACAGACTAATGGATAGTTACCATTCTTTAGGTTATCTTTTGTCCACTTCAAATAATCATCGGTCCTTGTAAACCAAGTTTATATTCATCAGACTGCATATATTGTCTTTCCTTTCATTATTTCTCTAATAAATAGGCTGTTGTTTTTCAGTCGTTGATTAAACTCCTTTTCAGAAAAAATGTGTATGTCAGGAGATATTGTCCAGTCGTAACCCATGTTTATTAAATATCTAGAAACCTTAGCTCTTTGGCCCAATTTATAAGGAGATCTTTTAATCACTGCCAAATCAATATCGCTACCTTTTGTCTGTTCCCCACGGGAATAAGATCCGAAAAGGATTATTTTTTTCAGGGTTTAATGTTTCTTTAATCGCTTTTACAATTAGTTGAATGTCTGGCATATCTGAATTTTACCGCAGATTCCAAGAAAAAGCCTAACCCTTTTTTTTGGCCTTTTCTTCTGCTACAATAGGCTCTTGTGAAGAAGATTTTGGATTATTTGTCTGAGGTTAAACTGGAACTTACCAAAGTTACCTGGCCCAAGAGAAAAGAAATTATTAGGCTTACCCTGATAGTTTTGGCAATTTCAGCAATTGTCGGACTTTTTTCAGGAGGCCTTGATTTTATCTTCACAAAAATGTTGTCTTTCTTTATAGTAAAATAACTAAAACTATGGATGAAAATCAAATCAGTTCTGTAGATGAAAGAGGAACCGGAAAAAGAAAAATTCCCGGGCATATTATAATCACCAAAACAGATGACTCCAAAGCCAAGTGGTATGTAGTTCATACCGCCAGCGGCCATGAAGCCAGAGTTTCAGAAACCTTAAGGCAAAGGGTTGAAACAATGAATCTTCAGGGGAATGTCTTTGAACTTCTTATTCCCACCCAGGACAGGGTAATTATAAGGGGAGGTAAAAAAGCAACCGTAAAAGAAAAAATCTTTCCCGGATACTTAATTGTAAAAATGATTTTAGATGATTCGACCTGGCTTGCAGTAAGAACAACTGCGGGAGTTACGGGATTTGTAGGAACAGGTCATAAACCGTCTCCTCTTTCAGAACTGGAAGTATCTAATATCTTAAAATTCATATCAGCTCCTGCTCCGAGATTTAAAACAAAGTTCAGCGTTTCTGAAGCAGTTAAGATAACAGACGGACCCTTTGCTGACTTTCTTGGAACAATTAACGAACTGGATGAAGCCAGAGGTAAGGTAAAGGTTCTTGTTTCAATCTTCGGAAGAGAAACTCCTGTAGAGCTTGATTTTCTTCAAATACAAAAGGTTTAAATTAAAAGAGTGTCCCCGTTGCACAAACTATAACTCATCTGATATAATGCTCCTACCTCGGCATTATCTGAGGGAGACATTAAGTCGAAACTTCAGTTATCGGTTTCCTCTTATTAGTCTTAAGTAAAAATTTATATATGGCTAAAAAGATAAAGGTAGTAGTTAAGGTAAATTTGAAGGCTGCCGAAGCCACTCCCGCCCCTCCATTGGGACCTGCTTTAGGTCAGCATGGTGTTGCCATTATGGAATTTGTCAAACAGTATAACGACAGAACCAAAGACATGAAGGGCGATGTTGTCCCAGCAGTAATAACTATTTATGAGGATCGGTCTTTTGATTTTGTCATTAAAAAAGCACCCGTATCTGCAATGATTAAAAAGGAACTTGGGCTTGAAAAAGCTTCGGGAACTGCAGGACGGGAAACCATTGGAACATTAACTTCTGCTCAAGTTGAAAAAATAGCCAAAGAAAAACTGGATGATTTAAATACTACAGATTTGGAATCTGCTAAAAGGATTGTCGCAGGAACGGCAAAAAGTATGGGAATTAAAACAGAATAATATGGGAAAAACAAAAACAGCATTTGTGGAAAGTGTAAAAGAAGAAAGCAAAAAGTCTTCTTTTGATGAGTTGAAAGAAAAAAGAGCTAAACAGGAAGCTGTCAAAAAAGGTAAAGAGGAAAAATCAGAAATCCACATTTCCGGCCTTAAAGGAGGCCAAAGAATAAAGATAATCGAAGCAGAACCCATAATCACCGCTGAGGAAAGCAAGAAAGAAGAAGAGAAAGCAAAGAAAGCTCCCCGTATAAGAGGAAAAAAATACAATGAGGTTAAATCAAAAATTGATAGAACAAAAACATATTCGCCCGAGGAAGCCATAAAACTTGTAAAAGAAACTTCGTATTCAAAGTTTGACGGATCAGTTGAACTTCACCTTGTAATTAAAAAACAGGGTCTTTCCGTACAGGTTTCTCTACCCCATTCGGCAGGTAAAGAGAAGAGAGTAGAAATTGCAACTGATGAGACAATTAAAAAGATAGAAGCAGGAAAAATTGATTTTGATATTTTAGTTGCAACTGCCGACATGATGCCCAAGCTTGTTGCTTTTGCTAAAATTCTGGGACCCAAAGGGCTCATGCCAAATCCCAAAAACGGAACTTTGGTAACTGATATCAAAAAGGCAAAAACGGTTGGAGGAAACAACATCACCATAAAAACGGAAAAGGAGGTACCTTTAATTCATACTGTAATAGGAAAAGTAAGCCAAAAAGAAGAAGAACTGGAAAAGAATCTTGCTGCAATAATTAAAGCCATATCGGAAAAACAAATACAAAAAGCATATCTCAAAGCAACAATGGGACCTTCTGTTAAAATAATAATATAATGGTTTCACTAAATACCGAAAAACCAAAAATAATAGATCTCCATGCTCCTGCTCCGAAACCGGCTATGGTTCCGGGAACACCAAACGACCCTGATACGTATCCACCCAATAAACGATATGATCGAGCGGTCCATAAAGTTGCTAATATGCCGGCACCGAAACCAGCGACTGTCAAAGGATCAGAAGAATAAACATAAACTGACAGTTGCTACATATTAATTCTTTTGATACAATTCCCCTGTCCTAAGAAAGTACGCATTTAAAGTAAGCAGGGCTTGGTTCTTGTTTACACAATAGTAAGCCGTACCGAGGAAAAACGCTAGTGTATCTACGCGCCTCGGAGCGCGTTTTTTTAATGAATATAAATATATGAAAAAGGCAGAAAAATCACTATTCGTAGATAATCTTACAATTGAGCTTAAGGATGCTAAGAGTATGGTTTTAATTAACTACACTGGTCTTTCGGTTAAATCCCAACAGGAGCTTAAAAAAAGACTTAAGGAAGTGGGGGCCAGAATGCTTGTTGTCAAAAACACTCTTCTTAAAAGAGCAGCGGAAAATGCAAAAATAGATAAAGATATCATAACTGATGAGGTGCTTTCGGGTCAGACCGCACTGGTTATTTCTGAAAACGATCCCATTTCTTTTATTCAGGTAATAGGAAGGTTTGCCAAAGAGTTTGAAGTTCCTAAAATGAAGGTTGGAATTGTAGAAGGAAGCTTTCAAAATACCGAAAGCCTATCCAAACTTTCAAGTCTTCCATCAAAAGATGTTTTACTAAGTCAGCTTCTTGGAAGCTTAATGTCCCCCTCTTACGGACTGGTTGGAACCTTAAACGGAAATTTACAAAAATTAGTCTATATCTTAAAACAGAAAGCGGGGTGACAATTTATGGCAGACGAAAAGAAATTATCTAAAAATATTCAGGATTTGGTAGACGGTGTTTCAAAACTTTCCGTTTTGGAACTTTCCGAACTGGTTAGTGCTCTTCAGGAAAAACTTGGAGTAAGTGCTATGCCGGTCGCAGCAGCCGCTCCGGTAGCCGCAGGAGTCGAAGCTCCTCAGGAAGGTGCTGCATCAGGGGGAAATCAAACAGTCATAATGACAGCATCCGGTGCAAACAAAATTGCAGTAATTAAGGCGCTAAGGGAAATAAACCAAAACTTAACCTTAATGGACGCAAAAGCAATGACAGAAACTCTTCCAGCTGAGATTCTTAAGGACGCAAAAGCGGAAGATGTCAAATCGGCATCAGAAAAACTTAAGGCAGCAGGAGCAACAGTTGAACTCAAGTAATTTTAATTATTGTTATTTAAGTAATTTAAATTTTTGAGTTTTACAACCAATTAATCCACCCTAAAAGGTGGATTTTTGGTTAGAGTTGAAGTTTTTATATATTTTTTCTAAAAACCAATTTCTTCATTCCCCAATCGTTCTTAACAATTTTGAAGTCTTTTTTGTATCCGAGCTTTCTATAAAAACCTTCATTGGCAAAATTAGCGGTAGAAAACTTTAATAATCTCGCCCCCTTCTTTTTGGACCAATTCTCCCAATGTTCAACTAATTTAGACCCAATCTTTCTACCCTGATAGAGCTTAATTACACCCAACCAAAGAATCGTCGATCTATATGGTGTAAAATGCTTACCTATTAAATAACCCACTAATTTCTCGTCTTCTCTGGCAATAAGAAAGAGAAAATCATCGTTACTAAAATATCTGTTGATTAACGCCTCTGTCCAATGATTTTTGTTATATCTTTGAGCATGTTTCGGATAATAATCAAAGCCTTCGTCAAATATACTTATTAGAAGTCGGTGAAATTTGGATATATCGCTCTTTTTAAGTTTTTCTATCTTAACCATTTGTTCTTCAAACTATTTTTTAAAAAATCGGCAACCTCTATTATCTCAGGAGATTTGTCTGTATCGTACTCAAAACCGGGTCCTCTATTTACCTCAATAATAATTGGGACGCTGTCCTTCTCCAGCTGACACGCATCAACTCCCGCTATCTCAATATTTAAGATTTTAGCTGCCTTTACGGAGATCTTTTTCAAACTACTGGGAATTTGTTTAATATTTACAAATTCCGTTTCCAAATCGGGGACTTCATATGTAACTGTCAATTTTTTATAACTTCTTTTGTCTTTTTTGTGAACCACTCTCACGCTGTTTCCTAATACCAAAAGTCTGTATTCTCTATTAATTTGTAAAAATTGCTGAAAAATAAATTGAACATAGGTTCCGCTTAATCTCTTTTCCCTTAATTTTAGTAGAGCCTCAAAATCCTCTTCCTTTTTAAGGACAAAAATGCCCGTATTGCCTTGGGCACTGGTGTCTTTGGCAATAATCGGAAAGTTGAGTTTTGAAATAATCAGGTCTTTCTTCTCCAATATTTTTTCCCTTGGGCAAAAAATCGTTTTGGCTACGCGAACTTTGGCAATAGACAGCTTTACTAAAGAGGTAAATTTGTCTCCTCCCGCTCCTATTTCCTTAAATTTAGTATCAAAATATTTAATCCCGAATTTATCCAAACACATTGCCAAACTTCCCGATAAAGGAAAAAGTGAATGGTCAATTCGACGAAAATAGACCAAATCAAATTCCCGTATATCTTTATCCCCTATCAATACTTCAATTTTATTTCCGTCAAGTTCGATAAATAAATCAGAAAAGACAGCTAGGGTAACTCCAATATCTTTTCCGAGCCTCTCGGTTATGAGCTTTGAAAAAAGCTCCTTTTTTTCATCCTTTTTGCCCACCATTATTAAAAGTTTTTTATTCATATAATTTAAATTAACCAGCTATCTCCTCTGTTTTTACCAAAAAACCAGCCAAATCTCTTCTTCCTATGATTAATTTTACTTTCATTCCACTTCTGTCTGCGACGCTGGCAATGGTTCTTATTAATCTCCCTGCAAGATAGAATTTAAGATTAATAACAGGCCTGGTTTCTTTGCCTAGTGAACTTCTGAAAGCTTTTGTCCAAAGAATATTGCCCGGTGAAAGAAGTCCCAGACTTTTTGCAAATTCTTTATCTATAGATGCTCTCCATGCTCCCGTATCGATTTTTGCATCCGTTTCAATTTTTTCTCCATATGCGTTAATTATTTTAACCTTTTCTCTGAAATTAATTGTTTTTATTCCTTCTTCCGCTTTTACTCTATCCAAAAATCTTTCCGCAAAGAGCGCTTTTGCAATTTTGACCCCATGTTCCGCATCCCTTACTTCAAGATCCTCGACTCTTTCAAGTCTTTTTTTGAGCCCTGTCATATTTGCAAGCTGTATCTGAAGTCCTGGTTGGGCATTAATTTCAAGAACCATAGGTCCCTTTTCGGGGTGAAGAACAATATCTACTCCCAAATATCCAAGTCCTGAAACCATTTGTGTCTTTACTGCAGTTTCAAGACATGTCGTCCAAAAAGGTATTTTTATTCCTCTAAGTTTTCTTTCTGTTGCCGGTTTGTAGACAATTTGTTCTCCGTGCCAGATTGCTTTGGTTGTAATTCCCGTAGCAATGTCCACCCCTACACCGAGTGCTCCCTGATGCAAATTCGCCCTTCCTCCTGATTCTTTGGTGGGAAGCCTTAACATTGCCATTATTGGAACTTTATTAAAAACAATAATTCTAATATCAGGAGTTCCCCTATATGCATACTTTCTAAACACTTTATGGCGCCCTACATATTCCTGAATAAAAGCAACATCGGGTACATTTCCCATTGAATAAGCTCCTTCCAGAATGTCCAGGGTGTGAAGCTTCAAATCATCAATGGTTACTCTTGCCCTATTTGTTGTTATCCATCCATTTCCGTCATCAGCCTTTTTCTTGACAACGATAATTCCTTCTCCCCCCATTCCTCTTGAAGGCTTCAGGGCAAATTCTGAAGGAAGGCTTCCCCAATTAAATTTATAAACATCTTCGGGTTTTCTAAATCTGTTATATATTTCAGGACTTGGAATCCCCGCCTTTTTTAATACCCAGGCAGACTGCAATTTTGAATCGGCAGTCTTTTTTCCCCGCAAAGAGTTAACTTTGTAGGAAAAATCTACAGTTCTTGCGTTTATCCCTAGTATTGAGGATATTTTCATAATTGGAAGCTAATTATTGATAAATTTTCTAAATCTCCAGATTTCCATAAGTCTTAGGCCGGAGTATTTTGCCAAAATAATATCAAAAACACCTGTTACTAAAAGTGCAATTTCCGGATTTAAAAGCACAAAGTTTTGAAGAGGTTTAAGGGTCAGAAAAATATATGAAATAAGGGCGATAATTAAAGTCTCTGTTGTTAAATTTATTGCCGTTTTAACGCTTTTTCCGAGTTGCACTCTTATAAAATCCTCTGCAAGCAAAATTAGAATTAGGACCGCAAAGATCGAAACATTAGTTAAAGAGGGAGATTTAATCAAAGGTGCCGAAAATAAAACGCCCAATACACCAATAACAATGGCCCAAAGAATTAAAGCCATACGGGGAAGATATAAAAGCTTAATTTTCAATTTTCTTAAGGTAAGCCTGACACCTGTTGAAATAACTACAATTAGAAGAAAAAGCAAAATTCCCACAACCGGCCCTATGGCCACAAAAACAACCGAGAGAGCCGCGGGCAGAAAGATTCCGAAACCCCTAATTCCTATCACATTTCGGGTAACTGCAATAACAAATGCCGTAGTGGGAAGAAGCAGAAGAAGCACTATTGTATTAGCAGGAACTCCCGCGGAAACTGCTCCCCTTATGGCATATTTAACGGGGTTAAGAAAAACTTTCCCCAGTTTCTGTTTATTTAATAGTTCTTCCAATGGTCCTAAAGTCTGGGGAGTTTTCTGAGTTAAGTCGGGAGCAGCAACCGGAGTTGCCGTCGGCTCTATAGTCAAAGAGGGAGTTTGGCTGGGTGTAGAAATTTTCTGGGCATGGGAAGATACAGGCACAAAAACAGAAAGTGTAATGAGCGTAAAAACCACTAAAGATAGAATAAATAACCTGCGCATGGAAATAAAATAGATATACAATATTATACCTTTTCCAGCCCCAAATAACCAATCAATATACCACTTGACATGGTGTCCGATATCAGATATCATACATCAGAAAGTATTATGACAAGCTATTTAATAGATATCAGGCAAAGAAGACAAACAACTATTCCGAGCGCGGTTCTTAATCAACTTGGGGTTGGAATTGGCGATTCTCTGGAAATTTCAGTTTCAGGAAACAAGGCTACTTTAATCCCCCAAAAACAGATTGCACTTAATGCACTTCAGGAAATCCAATCCGCATTTGCATCTTCAGGTGTAAAAGAAAGTGAAATGCAAAGTTTATTAGACAAAAGCAGAGATAGCTAAAAAATGCCGACTTCCCCACCTTTGGTTTTTATAGATACCAACGTCTGGTTTTCCGCTTTCTATGGTTTTCCCGACTCCGAAAAAATAATCAAGGCTCATGCTGAAGGTAAAATAATAGCAGTTGTTTCCCGCCAGGTCTTGAGAGAACTTGTTTCAAATATAAATAAAAAAATACCAAAAGCTATGGCCGGACTTAAAAAGCTAATGGAACTTGCCCCACCAATGGTTGTCAATAATGCAAATTTTGTTAGTTCTTTAGTTGAAAAAGAAGTTCACAAAAAGGATCAAATAATTTTTCAGTCTGCTGTCAATTCGAAGGCTAAATTGTTTGTGACGGGAAACACAAAACACTTCAAAAAAGATAAAATTACGGGTATTAAAATCGTCACCCCTAAAGAAGTTGTTGGCTTCGTCTGAATTCTGATTTACAATTAGGTTCACTATGTGGAAAATACTGAAAGTGTTCTATGGCTTTATCTTAAAAAGAAAGCTTGCGTTTGCAGGTTTTATTGCCTTGGTTATAATTTCAGGAATCCTCTTAAATATTACCCCCTATTTCTTCAAGCTTTTTGTTGAGGAAATCCCAAAACTAAATCAACCGGGACTAATTAAACTTCTTTATTTCTTTATAGCAGTCAACATTGCAGGACTATTATTTAATATCGCAAGTTTCTGGTTAGGAGATTTCGTTCTTTTTAACTCCGCCAAAGAAGCAAGACTTAAGATATTTTCTTATGTTCAATCATTGGATTTTTTCTTCCATACCAATAAATCTACAGGGAGCCTAATTTCTGCTTTTAAAAGAGGAGATACTTCCTTTTTCACCCTATTTTTTGAAATGCATCATAGAATTTTAGAAATTTTGGTTGCTGCTTCCGTCATGCTTTTTTTCTTCTGGCGACTTGATGTTAGAATTGTAATTTTAGCCTTCCTTTCGATAGTTCTGACATTGGCTGTTACCAAGTTCTTAATCTCCCTAAATATCAAAAGAAGATCTATTTTTAATCAAAAAGAAGATGAAATATCGGGAATATTAACCGACAACTTGATTAACTACGAAACAGTTAAGCTTTTTGCCAAAGAAAAGTGGGAAGAAAATAGACTTAAGGATAAATTCACAGGTTGGATAAAAGCCCTCTGGGGCTATGGCAATTCATTCAGGCTTATTGATTTTTCCATTGGAGCAATTACCAATTTAGGTCTTTTCTTAATTCTTTTTGTAAGTCTGCAAAATACGGTTAATCTAAAATTAAGCATTGGAGATTTTGTCCTGGTTACCACATTTGTGGACTTTTCTTCTCAAGGCTTTGGGAATTGGTTTTCAGCCTACGTGATATCGCAAAGACTTATGCCGATATTAAGACCTATTTTGGACTATTAGATAACAAAATTACAGTTAAGGATCCTTCGAACCCCGTAAAGATAAATAAAGTTTCGGGCAGGATTAACTTTAACAAAGTCTCCTTCTCCTATATAAACGGGGCCCAGGGAGCGCTGAATAACTTCAGTCTAAACATTAAAAAAGGAGAATTGGTTGCCTTGATAGGAAAAAGCGGTTCGGGAAAAACAACCTTAATTAAACTCTTAATGAGATTTTTCGATACCACAAAAGGAACTATTACGATAGACGGAATAAATATCAAAGATTTTTCCAAAGATACACTAAGGGACTTTATGGGGGTTGTTCCCCAAGAACCAATCCTTTTTAATAATACAATCGCATTTAATATCGGCTACGGCAGGGAAAACGCAACTTTAGGAGAAATAAAAGCTGCTGCCACTTTGGCCAACATTGACGATTTTATAGAAAGCCTGACAAATAAGTACGAAACCCAAGTCGGAGAACGCGGGGTAAAACTTTCCGGAGGACAAAAACAACGCCTTGCGATTGCCAGAATGATTCTTTCTAACCCTGATATTATTATTTTTGACGAAGCAACAAGTCAGCTGGATTCAGAATCGGAAAAACTTATTCAGGATGCATTTTGGAAAGTAAGGGAAGGAAAAACCACCATAATTATCGCCCATAGGCTTTCAACTGTTGCAAGAGCGGATAAAATTGTAGTTATGGCAGAAGGAAAAATAAAAGAAGTAGGGACACACCAGGAACTACTTAAAAACAAAGATTCGCTCTACAAACACTTCTGGGATTTGCAGATCAAACTCGATTAGCTCGTTAAAGAAAGTTCTTTCCTTCCAAAATTCCTAACTTCTTCTTTTAAAAATAATTTAATTTCAGATGGTTCAATTTCCTTCTCTATAAAATCGATAGTATAATCATCCATATCTTCCCAATAAACAAGCTGTTCAAGAAATAGTTTTTCCGAAAAATCAGTACCGATTTTTTTCCTCGAAAGGTCAATTAACTCCTTAATTGAAATATATTTACCCTTTAAAAGAAAATATAGGTCCACATAATCTCTCCACTTTGGTCTTTTACCCAAAATGTAAGCTTTATTGATAGCAATATCTCTCAGATCGAAGAGGTTAATAAATGTTGATGCAATTGGTTTAAAAAGTGGCCGATAATCATCATAAAAGAAAGTTACTGCCACATTTTCCGGTGTTATTAAATCCAGCTGATCCTCGCTGTCGAGGGTTTTTTCCGTCTTTTCACCAAAAATATTTTTTGCTTTCTGCCAAAGACTATTGTTCAATTTATTATGGGTAAAAATATCAAAGTCAAAAGATGTTCTGTGTCCGATTTGCAAAGCAAGTGCTGTTCCGCCACCCAAAATCCCGATATCCCTAAACGATCGTAATTTATGAAAAACCTCTAACCGATTTTTATCCAACGATTCTAGGAAAAGTTTTAACATATTTTTTTTCATCAAGATTTTGGGGTTCAACTTCAAGGATAATATTTTTAAACAGATTGAAGCTTTTTGGAGTATAGCTTTTGGAAGGATGATTTATAAAAGTTTTCTTCACCTCATTATACCCATATAACTTAAAAAGCCATTTTAGATGTTCCCATGTACCACAAGATAAAACTTGATGGATAATATAATTTTTATCCGCTTCAATATCCAGCTTGGAGGTAGCTTTTGACCACAAAACAGCTTGTAATGTCTTAGGAATTGTCACAGCTATATTATATATTAATTCTCTTTAGCTTGCATTCCTAAAAGCCAGAGGACTGCTTCTTTTTTGTAGCGTCTATCTCCTCTTGAATTAATTCTAATTGCAGGAAGCTTTCCCCTTTTTCCCCATCTTTTTATAGTTAAGGGAGATACTCTTAATAAATCGGATACTTCACGAACAGTAAGAAGATCAGGTAAATCTTCTAATCTGACTTTCTTTTTTGTAGTTTGATCCATTTTAATATTGTCTTGTGCTTATTAATTATCTTTCTTAGTCGCAAGATATCAAAGGGTAGCAATCATGTCAATAGTCATTTAGAAGAAAAAAATATTAATAATGAAGTATTTATTCTTTACTATTCTCTTTATGGTATAAATCATGGCCTTCTTTAAATCCGCGCATCTTTGAAAATCTGACCGCATATATCAAAATTGCCATAAATATTAAAATTGTCAGAATAATTTGCCTTGTATAAAACGGTCCCATAAATACCAAGGCATCCATAACTGGGGTGGACATCACCAAATACCAGACTTCTCCGTTACCTAAATCAATCGGGCTATATGCCAACAGTCTCTCGGAAAGTATTGCCGTATTGTTAGACGTGGGGTATGCAATTCTCAATTTTCCTTCTTTACCGCTATTTAAAGCTTTTTTAATTTCGCCCTTTATATATTCGCTACCCAAAAACTTATTTTCGTCTATAAGGGAAAATATATTTTTATCGACAGTCTCCTCAAACTTACCGGAATATATGATTTCTCCATTGTCCTTAAAAAGATAGACTTCGGAATTGTTGGAAATCTTAAGAGGATCCAAAAAGTCTTTGGTCAAATCAGGTAAAATTATTGATGCAGCAAGCACCCCCTTAAACCTACCGTCTCTGATTATCGGCGTAGAAATAGGGATAATCATTTTCCCCTTCGAACCTCCAATTTGAGAAAGAATAGGTTCCCCCCAAAAAACCTCTCTTTCCTTGGCTGTTTTGGACCAGATATAATACTCTCTGTCGTCAACCATCGTCCCCGGAGTTACCATATTTCCTACGATATTTGGATTTAATAATAATTCTCCATACGAATCAATCAAAAGGATTCCTCCCATCGGGGTATTTTTAAAATTTGTCAATATTTTTGTTAATATCTCTTCCGATTCTTTAACATTGTCTGGTGAAACCTGCCTATTTTGGGCCAGAAGAGAAATTGCGTCTCCAAAAAGAGTTAAGAAACTTTGAATAGAGCCTGCTCCGGAACGGGTAATTGCCTGTTCCCTATGAAGCATCTGTTCGATAAGCATATTAACAGCACTTCGGCCGGTTAAAAGATATATGGCTACTCCCAAAAGCAAGAAAAAGACAGTAGAAAAAACAAAAATATTGTTATATAAACTTACAACTACGTTTTTGATCTTAATCATAATTTCCCCTTTAAGCTAATAGGATTAAGAAGGACAAGTCAATATCCTAAAATATGTTAAGATAAAGTTAATCTTGCCATGAAAAGGTTTCTCTTTATCTACAGCCTTGTTATTACTCTCGGTCTTACTTTTTACTTCGCGTTCTCCAATCCCTCAAAATCAACTTTAATAATAAGCTTTTTAATGCTTCCTATTCCTGCCTATTTTTTGATTGCTCTGACGAATCCTAAAGAGGTGGGTGTTCCCAAATGGTCTTTAAGAATTCTAATAATAATAATTATCCTTTGTTTTCTTTCCCTATTTTCCTTAAAGTTTTTTAATAGTGAGACTAATAAAATTACTCCAGAAACCAAAGGTAGCCAAGTTGAAGTTCCAATCAGCTCTCCCAAGCCTTCAAAAACACAAAAGCCTAAAGGAAGTGATGAATTTACGGATATACTAATAGAAGAATCAACAAATGCCGCAAAACCTAATAATATAATAGAATGATTAAATATATTCTCTTTTTCTATTCGTTGGCTTTAACCGTATTTATCACGGTTAGCGGTTTTCTGGAAACGAAAGAAACAGGAATACTTAATTTCCAAATTATTTTCTTACCTGTCGTTCTTTATTTCTTTTTTAAATTCTTAATGGTCCTTAGGAAAAAGGATGCTCCAGGCGGAAATTTAGGGCACGGGGTTATCTTTTTTTCAGTTGTTATTTTAATTATTCTTACCGGAACGAGCATAAACAGAATATTTTTTGCAAAGAAAGATGTTTCACCATCCCCAACCCCCCAATCAACCGTACTTCCGACACCAACTCCCCTTCCTTCAAAAAAAATTATCATTGTAATTGAAGACAAAAGTCTAACGGTAAATATAAGAAAAAAGGCAACAATTTATTCCGATATCATTAAAAAGGTTGAGGAAGGAACAAGCTTTGATATATTAGAAGAAGAGACTGAATGGTTTAAAATAAAACTGGATGAAGGAACTTACGGATATGTTTCCAAAAAGTATGCCAAACTATTAGAAGACAATGAATAAATTCCTAACTTATTACAGCTTTATAGTTGTTTCTTTGATGGTTGTATCAGGATTTATGGGAGCCTCCTCCACTCCACAACTTGTAAGTGCAATTCTTTTTTACCCCATGCTTATTTATTTCCTTTCTTTGGTTTTCCCTAAAAAGCAAAAGTCAATTCCACCTCCCCAGATATTAAAACAGGCCAATGTAGGAAAACCTGCAATAGAGGAAGCAAAAGTACACTTAGAAAAACCCAAAAGCTATGATTTAAATAGAAGGGCTTTCTTAAAACTTATTGGAACTGCAGGAACTTCGCTTTTTCTATTTTCCATCTTTACCAATAAAGCCAAAGCCGCATTTTTCGGAAGCGTTCCGGGACCGGGAACGGTTGCAATTAAAGATACATCTGGAACACCAATAGATCCTGCTGAAAAAGGCCCTACAGACGGCTACGGCATAAGCCAATTGGATGCGGACAGTACTCCCTCATATTACGGCTATGTCAATAAAATAGGAGCCTGGTATATCATGAAGGAAGTGGGAGACGGCTCATACGTTTATGTCAGAGGAGCTACCGGTTTTGCAGGTGAATGGGCAACCCGAGTACTAAGGGACGATTATGATACTTTTGACGAAATTTTTTGATATACTAATTTTGTGAAAAAAGAATATACGGCAGTTATTGCAATATCTCTCTTTCTTTTAGCTTACGTTCTTGAAGCCCTTGCAGGGCAAGTTACATTTCCCAACTTTACTTCCCCATTTGCCTTTTTAAATCCAACGGTTCTTTCCAAATACCCCTTTACGGCAACTGCGGTTGCAATTAGAACAGCCGCCATTATTATTTCGGTTGTCTTAATTCTTTCCTTTGCCCAAATAAAAAAAACGTTAAAAGCAGTAATTATCTTTGTTCTTGGTGTTCTTCTTGAGCTTTATGCAATTCAACAGCTGGCAACAGGAATGAAAGTAACTCCCCTTGAATGGACACTTTCATTTGCATATTCGGCTGTTTTATTTGCCCCCATGGTTATCTTTTTTTTGATAGCTGGTGCTTTTGAAGCGGCTCATAAAGCCCTCACCAAACCGGAGACACCTCAAGACACCCAGATCAATTAAAGATAGCCTTTATTTATACTATACTGTAATTATAATTTAAACTGTGGCAACATTTACGCTATCCGCAAACACAAACATAGATGAACTAACTTCTAAAGCTGGTGGCGATACCTATAACACTGCGGGTTTTATTTTAACAATTGATCAAGATAGTCGCGTTGGAACAAACCAAACAACTTCAACTACTTTAGGTCCTGTCACCGTAACTGCTGCTACAGGTGGTGCAGTTAATATTGACGGCACCGCAATTTGGATGATCCCCTACACAGACGGAAGCGGAAATGTTCCCGCTTGGAATACGGTAATTACAAGAAGTACTGGAACAGGTAAGTTAATAGGAGTTCATTCGGCCTTAACTGCCGCCTCCACTGCAACAGCTGCAGCAATGCCAGCCACAGGATTTATCAGAGTTAAACAAAAGTCCGGTGATTACACGGCAGGCGCATTGACAGGAATTACGGCAACAGCATCTGACGCGGGACGTGTTGGGTGGATAGAAATTGTGGGAGATGAGTCCTCAACTATTACCCCAAACCGTTTGGGAGAAGTAAACATTACAGGTGCATGGTTTTCACTAGGGACTACAAGCGGTGCATCAAACCAAACACTGCAGATTCCAAATAACGAGCTTTTACGTTATGCTGCAGGAGTTTTTATAGAGAAAACTTCAGGCCAAGCTGACTATGAGTTCTACCCAAATGCTGGGACAACGACTACAACAGGAACAGATGCAACAAGAGGAAAAGTTGTCTGGATTGATAATACTGGTCTTGTTAGAATAGGAGACTCAGGAGCAGCAACAAATGGCTATACACCAGCGTCGGGTCTTGCTGTTGTTATTGGAAATATATTTTTTGAAAACTGTACAACTTTAGCAAGAACTGCCAATGTTATTCCAAACGCAACAATTGCCACTCGTTATGACTTTACAACAACTGGCGGTGGTGTTGTCAATGTAGA
>Ga0180007_10002635_pt1 | contig 21063 bp, 21 predicted proteins | sample MM_PC_MetaG_FD_121122 | JGI IMG/M metagenome (GOLD analysis project Ga0180007, IMG submission 121122) | Groundwater microbial communities from the Aspo Hard Rock Laboratory (HRL) deep subsurface site, Sweden - MM_PC_MetaG | ecosystem: Environmental > Aquatic > Deep subsurface > Groundwater... | reverse complement strand
TATTTTCTGAAGTGACAATTCCAGCTCCAGACAGAGAGTTTGTTGACAAAGAACCTGTTGATACTGACCCTGCGACGTAAGCATCTTTGAATCTATTATCTGTACTGCCAAGCGAATAACTATTGTCATCAACCGGTCGAAGAGTATCGGCTACTTTGAGAGGATTGTCTCCCCCTTTTTCGGTCCGCCATATTTCTCCGTCTATCCTAATATTATCACCAAAGGTGACAGGATTATCGACTCCACTTGAGGTAGTTTCGTTGACAATGGTACCATTAAAAAAAGTTACCCCTCCTGATCCTTGCTGACCAATTCTAACGCCTTTTTTGAACCAGTTAACCGTACCGTTAAAATTGTTGTCATCGTTCCAGTTAGTGGCTGCTTGGGCTACTCCAAAGGACATAATCATCGTCACCAAGAAAGTGATAACAATTTCTTTTTTGATTTTCATGTTTTTGTTTTACATTTAGACAAAAGATTTTTTGGCTATCGTCGCTTGCCAAAGAAACGAAGTAGTTGCAAGAAAAGATTAATGAAATCAAGATACAAATGAAGAGCCCCCATAATAGCTGCTTTAGTCACTACCGCCTCCTCTTCGCCAGCTGTCCCTTCGCCAAATCTTTTGATGCGTTGAACATCATAAGCAGTTAAACCCGTAAAAACAAGCACTCCAATAATTGAAATAACATAATCAAAAGCTGCACTTCTGAGAAAGAAATTGATGACCGTGGCGATAATAATCCCAATCAATCCCATCAAGAGAATGATCCCAAAGCGTGACAAATCAATTTTGGTAAAGAATCCAAGCACAGCCATAATACCAAACATTATGGCCGCAACTATGAAAGTGGTGGATATGGAGCCAAGCGTGTAGGTAATAAAAATTGTGGCTAGAGTCAGACCGGTTAAGAATGAATACAACAAAAATAGAACTATGGCAGTAACAGTGGAAATCTTTTTCATCAACCAAGTTAAGGCAATGACTAGGCCAAGTTCAGCGATAATAACAGCAAAGAGAATAAAAGGATTACCTAGGACAAAATTGTAAATCACCGGAGTACTAGCTGTAGCGAAAGCAATGGCCCCGGAGATTAGGAGTCCGGCAAACATCCAGGCGAAAACTTTTTGGAAAAATATTCGTGTATCGTTCATATTTTTTTATTATTACTATTTATGATCAAAACCGTCCTCCCACAGCACTGACTCCCCCTCTAAACCTGGAATTGTAGCTCATGAAGCCATTTTTTAGAATAGATATTTCTTCACCGGTGACTTCAAAAGCTTTGACATGTGGTCCCCCGCCAGGACCAGGAGCAACTAGAATTTCCAAAATATTGTCTTGGTCAAGATCGGCAACATCTATATTAACACCTGTTTTGATATTTTCTCCAAAAGCTCTAAAGTTTGAGATAACAGACTTGTGATCAGCTCCGCCAAAAACCTTGATCCAGGTCTGATCTCCTTGAAGCTTGGAAACCATAATCTCATCACGACCATCAAGATCAAAGTCAGCTGCTGCCACATCAATGCCACTTCTAGAACTTCTCTCAAAGGCAAAGAAGTTGGTGGCCGACGGCGTTCCGTTGGCTTCAAAAACACGTACTTGTGGTCCTCCGCCCTGGCCAGCTCCAACAATGACCTCGGCCAAACCATCGGCATCGGTATCACCCATAGCGACAGTGCAACCAACTTCAGAAGAGCCAAAAGCGTTAAAATGTCCCAGGACTTCTTGCTGACTATTGTAGCGATAAACCTTGACCCAGGCTTGACCTGAAGAGAATTGACACACGGCAATTTCGTCTTTACCGTCACCATCTACGTCGCCGGTAGCAACATCAACTCCACCCCGAAACTGCGGATGAAAAGCAAAAAATTGCAGCGGTTTCACTTGACCCTGACCTTCAAACACCCTGACCTGCGGCCCACCACCAGGGCCGGCCCCGGCAATAACTTCTGCTTGGCCATCTTGATCAATATCACCTGCTGATAGTCTAGCCCCTCCACGAAAAGACCTATTATAAGCCCAAAAATCTTCTCCCAAGGAATTGCCTTTGGCCGAAAAACGTCTTACCTGAGGTCCGCCACCCTCACCCGGAGCAGTCATGATTTTATTGGCTTGAAGAAGATACGGTTTGTTGGCTGAGACTTGACTTGTCAAAGGAGTAAAAGAAAAATCTTTTATAATTAATTCTTTGCTTTGCTTGTCTGTCGGTAGATCACCATCAATCATCCAATAGTTGAGATGAACTCTTTCTTGGCCGGGAGAAAAGTTATTCTCTCCCTGATATGTCCATTCTTTCAAAAGGCGATTATCTTGAAATGAACGAAAAGTTATAGCTGTGGGTGTCCAAATGATTTGATGAGTTGAAGCCCTGTTTTTGAGATCAGCATCAAATGCCTTGGTATTGGCCAGCTCATTTTCCCAATACGGCTGCACCGTATAATGAAGCCACGGCTCGCCCATTTCTTTCCAGCGACTGAACTCTATATCAATTTCATGATAATCATCTTGGTACAAAAAGAGACCTGCAACCAAACTGGGATCGGTTTGATCTACCTGACCTTCTACTTCAAAGCTATAGTTGCCAAAGCCAAGCGAAGACGGTAAATATACTTCTGAAGAAGACCATAGATTGTTTTGCTCTTTGACTCTCAAGTGCAGTCTTTGATCCGCATCAACAGAAACAAACTCCTCTCCTTCCCCCCAATGGTTGGGGCCTGGCGCAAAATATCCATTTTTGACCTGCCAACTGTAACCGGCAAAATCAATTTCTCGTGCTTCAACATAGCCAGTCCAAAAAAGACTGCAAATAAATACAGTCAAAAATATTTTTGGGCCAAATTTGACTTTTGTCTGATGAAAAAAATCACTCATATTAAACCGCAATGTCTCTTTTTTTGAACCAAATAGCACCGACGACAGTGCAAATTACCGCAACACTCAAGAAAACCAAAACCGAAACCAAACTCAACTCATTGTCAATTAGAGCTTTGTCTGGATCCAAATAATGAAAGAAAGAAGCGTACTTCACGTCCTCGTATTTCTCTTCAAAGTTAGAAATAATGCGAAGGACATACATTAGGATAAGAATCCCACCAGACAACATATAGGCTTTGCTTTTTTCTGAAAAAATTGCCGAAAACATATAACCGAGAGAAAAAACAGCCAGTCCAAACAAGAAAGACAGTAAAGCCATTTTGGAATTGGGCTCAAGCTGATAATCGACACCAAAAATATTGGCCAAAGGGATGAGAGAGAAAACTGAAACAATGGTAAATAACGCCAGCACAGCTACCCCGGCCAAATATCGTGAAAAGAAAAGTGATAGCCGTGAAACAGGTCTAGAAAGCATGATTTCTATTGTCCCCTTTTCTATTTCCCTGGATAAAGCCATTCCGGCAAAAGAAATCATCAGAAAACAAACCATCAAGGGCCAGGTAATGGAGTACTGTTCAATAGAGAGAAACTTTTCAACAGTGTCAAAGCTAAGCTGTTCTATCCCAAATGCTTTCATAAACCCTTCCGGGTAGGCCTTAAGAAGTTCATCAAATTCGGCCGTTTGCTCATGGATAGAAGGGTACATAGCAATAAACATGGTCATAAACAGAAAAGTCGCTACACAGTAAGCAATGATACTTGTCTTTCTATCTTTAATTGTGCGAATAAAGATTGTCAGCATCTATTCGTAGTATTCTAAAAAGATATCTTCAAGCGAAGCCTCGGTTATTTCCAAATCTTTAATTCTGTATTTGGCCAGAGCCTTGACGATCTCGTTTATTTCTCCTTTGACCTTGAAGAGAAGTTCATGATCAATAGTTCTAATAATTTCTACATCTTTGAACTTGAAATCATTGAGATCAAAATCTTCTCCAAAATAGGCCCTAACCGTATTGATCTTCTTTTCTTTTAGGGAAGCAATACTTTCTGTGGTAACCATCTGTCCATTTTTTATAATGGCGACTCGATCGCAAACTTTTTGGACTTCGGCCAGATTATGTGAAGAAGTGAAAACTGTAGTGCCTTTGTCAGTAACTTCCTGAAACATTTTATAGACAATGTTCTGAGGCAGTGGATCTAGGGCATTGGTCGGTTCATCAAAAATCATCACCTCCGGCTCAGTCATAAAGGCCATAATCAGGCCAAGTTTTTGGCGGTTACCAGAGGAGAGGGTTTTGGCTTTCTTGCTTGTATCAAAATCAAGACGCTTGATTAACTTCTGAGCAATATCCTTGTTCCCATTAAGCTTAGCCACCAAGCTGATGTGCTCTTTGCCGTTCCAATGGTCATAAAGACGAACCTGCCCGGAAAGATAGCCGATTTTTTTCTTGAGCTCGACTGCGTTTTGATGAGCATCTTGGCCTAGAATTTCTATTCTTCCTTCTTGCGGTCTGATGAAATCCATCAGACATCTGATCGTGGTGGTTTTCCCAGCCCCATTGGGCCCCAAGAAACCAAAAATCTCTCCTTTTTGAACGTTAAAGGAGATACCATCGACAGCTTTGGTTTTGCCAAAATGTTTTTTTAGTTTTCTGACTGAGATGACTGGTTGCATTAACTCTTCTTTATGTGTCGAGCGATTTGTTTGGAAAATTCATCAAAAACTGGCATAGATTTAACAGCATTCCGATAAGCAAGCTTTAGATTTAGATCAATATAGTCATGAATGAGAATATTTCTAAATCCCGCAACACCTTCGAGTTTCTTGGAAAGGATTTTGGTAATCACTTTCTCACTAGCCAAGATTTCAAATGCGTTTTGCTTGGTCTCTGGCTTTTTAAAGTCCTCTTCAGCAATAATCATATTACTGATAGTTATCACAGACTCAAGAACTCGTTCCAAGCTTTTTAGAAGTGCGTCTTGGGCCATTTCGTCAGTCAGAAACGTTTTTTGACTGACTTTCTTCTGGTATTCTTTTTGCTTTTTTGTGAATTGTCTGAGGTGATTTAGGTGCGTCGCGAGAGTGTATTTGGCAGCTGTCATCTTGGTGTTATTTAGATACTTTATTGGTATATACTTTTAACCACATACTCTCAAAATACTGCTGATCATGCCACTCTTGCAAAACTTCAAAAACAAAATACTTTCTGGCTTCTTCGTCCTGTGAATAAACAACTTTTCCATCTTTGATGATGTTGAATTTTAGCAATGATGAAAGTTTTTTATTATTGAGAACAATAACATCAACTTCATGACCTAGGAGTTTACTTAGTTTGGCCATGAAACTTAATCTAAGCTCTAAATAATTTTTGGACTTACTTTTGTCATTCAAAAACACAGCAAAATCAAAATCAGAGAATTCATTCGCTTTTCCTTTTGCTTGCGAACCAAAAAGATAAGCAAACTCAACTCCTTCTTTTTTGAGGATATTCTGTATTTGAGTCTCTTCTTTTTTGCTAATCATGTCTCTATTTTAGCAAAAACATTGAGCAAATTCTAGAGTAAATATTTTATATTTAAAAAATAAAAAACCGGCTCTAACCCAAAGGGCCGGCCGGTATCTAACGGCCTACATGCCCATCTTCCACAAAACAAGCAAAACAACCATAACAATCGGTCCCAAAATATCAGAATACAACACAGCCCCCGTATTGAGAATGGACTTGTTTTCTCTTTTCTTGAGATCAATGATGTGACCAACCCCCATCATGAAAAGCATAAATGAAACGCCAATGACTGTTGCTGTCCAGAAATCGCCCATGATCCAGGTGCTTAGAATTCCCAGAATACCAAAGGCTCCGCCAGCTGCAGCCACTTCTTTTTGAAAAGGACTTCCTGGTTCCCAGCCGATGTTTCTAGCTAGTCTGTCAGCAGTTTTTCTTCTCCAATGCATAAAGAATGAGACCACCCCCAGGACACCAACGACCCAAAAAAGAATTGACTGTAGCAATGTCTCTATAAAGGCTCCATTAAAAAATAGAACGACAATTGCCGCATTAATAACTGCCGCTACCCAATACAAAGCAAAAATGTACTTGGTAAAGACATGATTTAAGCTCGCCATAATTTTGTTTTTATTTTAAAAAATAATAAATACCTAGACAGGTCTAAGGGTGCCAGCAAAAACTTGCCAGGCCAAAACCGACTTGGCCACCAGACTCAAGATGATATAAACCTTTTCTCCAAAAACATAATCTTTCCAGGGACCAATTTTCTTGTACTGCAGAATCATATTAATAGCGAAGATATTAAAGAAAAGGAAGATAGAAAAGAAAATCCAGTAAACAAAATTTGGCGGCCCTTGATCTCCCTCAATACTCCCAACTAGATACAAAGCCACGGCAACCCAAGGAATGAGTCCGGCAAAGCAACCAAAAATATAAGAAGTCCAGTTTGTTTTTTCCGTACTTTGATTATGTACTTCCATAACCCAGCCAAAGAGAATCATACAAGCATTAACAGAGAGCAAGAGTAGCAAACTCACACCGTCATACATACCAACCAGCATAGCAATAACCACCATCATCAGAGAAGAACTCACACTATATTCAATCCATCTGGCTTTGTTTATGCCCTTCTTGAGATTGTTGACGTACCATTGATAGATGCCTGGAAGTGAAACTAGTAAATGAGCCACCGCCGACAAGAAGAGGAAGATGGCCACCAAAGGACCAATGCGGACCTCCCAAACTGTCTCATAAACAGGAATGAGTTGCTGAACCATGGGGTTGAACTTCAAAAAGCCTGTCGTGATAGGTAGAGCAAAATCATTGCTCAAGTAAAGCATCAACCCTCCTTGAACCGCATGGAGCACCGCCATGACCAAATTGAAGATACGCAAGTTTCTGTACCGTTTTTCTTCCATATTATAATTATTAATAGTATTTATTTTTATTTGAGACAATCGTCTAGGGTTTTGTATTTAACTATTTGTCTGTGGCCACATTCGTAGTATCTTGATCTTCTTCCTTCTTGACCCAACTTGGCTTCTTGAAAATGTGAATGATAAACGGAATAGAAACAAAGACGATAATGCCAACCACCAAAAACCCAACATAGAAAAGAGAATTGCCGGTCTTGAGATTTGACGGTGGAAAGAAACCAACCACAACGCCAAAAAGACTGCCTAGAAATCCAAGCCCACCAATAAGCCACATGCCAACTATGCCACCTGGCACTTTGTAAGGTCTTTTGGTTTCTGGTTGCTTGTAACGCAACACCAAGGCAGAGACAAAAACCAAAAGATACATAATCAGGTAAAGCTGAGCCGTAAGTGAGATGAGAATCCAAAACGAAGCATTAATACTGGGCATAAGAAGAAAAATAAGAGACATCAGTGAGAGGATAATTCCTTGCATAACCATAATGCCAACTGGCATACCGTGCTTGTTCTCTATCTGAAGTTTGGGTGGCAGATAACCATGTCTGGCAGTAGCCAGAAGTCCTTTGGTTGGACCAACGATCCAGGTACTAATCTGAGCTACAGCACCTATGGCTGTCAGAATCGCAATAACCGGGACCAAGAAACCGAGATTGTATGATTCAAAGAAATGCTTAAAAGCCTCCATCACTCCGGAGACCAGACTCAGACTCCCCTTTGGCACAACTGTGGCAATAGCAAGTGAGCCCAAAGTGACTAGAGTAATAATTATGATGGTCGATAGCAAAATAGCCCGAGGATAGTTTTTGTGCGGATTCTTGACTTCTTTGGCATGAACCGCCGACATTTCCATCCCCGCAAGTCCTAGAAGTACCCCGGCCATTAGAACCCAGTTGTTCATGTTACCTAGATCAGGTATGAGACCCTGCCAAGTAAAATCGATTTGAGCTGGCTTGCCCATGATAACCCAAACAACGCCAAGGATAATAATCAAAGCTCCCGGAATAAGCGTCCCAATAATAACACCCACACTACTAATCATGCCAGAAGCTTTCATGCCCAGAGAATTGATCAGGGTGCTACCCCAAAAAACAACCATCATGATAACCAGCATATAAACTTTGTTGGTGGCCAGGTCAGGATTTATGGCATAAGCCAGAGTCGCCGCCGTAAAAGAAAGTGCCGTTGGATACCAAATCACATTCTCGACCCACTGAAGCCAAATAGCCAGAAAACCAAACTTGGGCCCCAAGGCTTCTTTGACCCACAAGAAAACACCGCCGTCTCCAGGCCAGCCCGTGGCTAATTCCGCAGCAATTAACGATAACGGAACAAAAAAAACAATGGCTGCAAAAACCAAATAAAAAACAGAAGTTAATCCATATTCCGCAGTAATAGGCAAGTTCTTGAGACTAACAATAGCAGCCACGTTAATCATGGCCAGCGTGAAGATCCCGATGCTTGTTTTTTTGGTCATAGCTATAGTCGCTTTTTTATTTTACAGTTTCACTTCTTCTTCCCATTCATCAACTGTCATATTGAGAATATCTGCTGCCTTCTTATTCTTGGGAACTGCAATTTCTTCCAGAAGATTGTCCATATCAAGTTTGACTTTCCCAGTGTCCAAAGTAAGTACACTGATATAGCCAACGCCACTTGAGCCAGGATTGCCGTACCCATCACAGTATTTGTCATAAGGACCAACAGCTGCATTAACAATTTCTTTTGGTGTTAATGACATGTTTTTGTTTTTTTGTTAGGTGGAATTTGTTTCATTCTATCATTTTATAGACAAAAAATCTATCAACATTGACAACAAGCGAAGACCAAATTAAGATGTAAAAAGAAAAGAGGTAAGCGGAGTGTCTTTTCTAATTATTAATTTCAAAACAATGACCGAGAACAACGACAAAACGCTTGCCAAAATTTTGAAGACTGTCAGTTTCCTCAAAGAAAAATCCGTAACCTTTGTAACCAAAGACGAGTTTGAGACAAGGATTCAGGAAATCATGCGAGTGGTTAGTGATCTCAAAAAAGAATCCGTGACTAAAGATGAGTTTGAAACAAGACTTCAGGAGAACAACAGAAAGTTAAAAGGAGACCTCAGAGATGAAATGATATTCCATAGAAACGAAATCATAAATCGCATTGATAGCTTTATTACCTTGCATCAAAAAGTTGATCTTGAAATTACCTCTCTTCATGCCAAGACAAAACGACATGATCATCAAATTAAAAGAATAGCCAATCACAGCGGCGTAGAGGTTTAGAACAAAAATATTTTACAAAAATCTCCACAAGTGGAGATTTTTGTTTTGAATAAAATTGACTAGAAACAACTCAATCACTACCACTTAATGATATAGTGGCAATCTTTGTGGTCTTTTTCTCGACATCCTTTGGTGCTATCATGTTCCACTCTTACTCCTAGTGAATACTCAGGCTTGAATCTATTGGCCATAGCTGTGATAATACCTTGATCAAACTGACAGGGGTAAGGATTGTCACACTTTATTTCTACTTCACTGTCACCGATTTTTTTGTAGGCATAGTGGCCAATGCCTTCCTTCATGCTCCCGTCTTTTGGATTAAACATGGGCTCGCCATCGATACGATGATTCATGTGATAAGCCACATCAATAGAAGCTAGAGCTTTTTCAATATCATCAATTTCTGCAGGAAACCTGGCATTTTCTGGAATTTTTTTACCAATAGAAAACAAGGTATGGGGGCCAATTTTGTCTGAAATCAATTTGAAAGCGTTAAGCCAGTCTTGTTGAGAATACCAGGCTTTTGGATCTAGGTCTTTGATACCATTTTCTTCTAAGATTTGAATTCCCGTGGGCTTGATAGGGCCCATACCATCAACAATGGCATATACCGTTTGGCCGTTAACTTCAATGTAGGGTTCCTTGGTCATAATTTTTGATTTAATTTTTCTACAAAATAATATACAAAAAATTTCTAGGTCAAAAAAGTGTTAATGGATCAGTCCAAGCTCGAAGATCTGTTTCATTCCGCACGTAACCCTTCAAATTCAAATCAGAATCATTATAGATCGCTAAATGCAAATGTTTTCTTTCACCATCTGTTTCACGAGATTCTCCTTCTCCCAGAATAGCAACGTGTTCTCCTGCCAGAACTTGGGTATTGACTCCAAGCAATGATCCCGGATCCAGGTGTCCGTATAAAACAAGATAATCTTGATTGTTGATATCATGTCTAATCACCATAACTCCTCCATAGCCACTCACCCAATCTGAATAGAAAACTTCTCCATCTGTAATCGCCATGACCGGAACTTCTTCATTGGTATCTGCATATTCGACATCCACTCCAGTGTGATAACCGCTGAAACGTTCTGGCTGAATTGGAGAGTTCTGCGGAGTAATAAAAATGCCAAAAGGTTTTTTGGTGATTCTAGTTTTGAAATCAGCGATCGGCTCCATACAAGTTTTTTTCTCCTCACCGAAAACTTTCTCCTCCTCTTCAAGTGACGATGTCTCTTGCAATTTCTGTTCTGTTTTCATTTGACAACCCGCCAAGACAAGAAGAATAGTAAAGAAAAAACAAGCCTTCTTGCTATTAATACAACTCATATTTTCGATGTGTTCTCCCTTTTTTATTGACTAGACTTTCTTTTAGCAAGACAAATAGAAATGGCGTTCACCCACAGAAGAACAGCAAAAAAGACCAGCCACTCTAGAAAACTATTGAGATATAAAGATGGTCTAATTGCTAGAGGTTCCAGAGTAACTGCTTTCCCTGGCTCAAGAACCTTAGACATTTTTATTTTACTTCAATTTCTTTCTTTTGAGAAGTAAAGAATTCAGGACCACCGACACAGAACTGAAAGCCATAGCCAGTCCAGCAAACTCAGCCTTGAGAAGACCAAGAGCAGCGATAGGAATACCCAGACTGTTATAAAAAAGAGCCCAGAAAAGATTTTGCTTTATTTTCTTGAAAGTAGCCCGACTGAGCTTGAGAGCCGTGACCACATCCCTGAGATCATTCTTGATCAGGACTATGCCTCCTGACTCTATAGCCACATCAGTGCCAGCTCCCATGGCAATGCCAAGATCAGCTTGAGCCAGGGCTGGAGCATCATTGATACCGTCCCCCACCATAGCTACGCGAACCCTTTCTTGCTGAAGTTTTTTGATTTCCTTGGCTTTATCTTCAGGAAGAACCTCGGCTAGAACTTTGTCGATGCCTACTTGCTTGGCGATAGCTTGAGCTGTTTTTTGATTGTCTCCAGTTATCATCACGGTTTTTAGACCCATGCTATGAAGGCCCTTAATAGCCTCCGCGCTTGTTTTCTTGATTTTGTCGGCAATAGCAATAAGGCCGATAGCTGCCGTCTCGACAGCCAGAATAATAACAGTCTTACCTTGTCTTTCGAGTTCTGTCTTTTGCTCAATAATATCTTTGGAAAGTTCTATTTGAAACTCTTCTATGAGTGTTTTGGTTCCAAGCAAAACTTTTTTGTTCTCTAACTCACCCACAATACCTTTGCCAACAGCTGCCTCAAAATTACTGACCTCCTGTGCTTCTATCTTTTCTTGCTGCGCTTTTTTGATGACTGCTGCAGCCAGTGGGTGCTCTGATTTTTTCTCAAGAGAAACTGCCAATCGCAAAACTTCTTCTGTTTTGTAAGAGTCTGGCTTCAGAGACACAATATCAGTCACGCTGGGCTCACCCTGAGTTAGGGTCCCGGTTTTGTCAAAAACGACGGTCTTAACTTTGTTGGCTATTTCTAGCATTTCTCCGCTGCGGATAAGAATTCCGTTTTCTGCGCCACGGCCCGTACCAATGATAATAGCTGTGGGAGTCGCCAAGCCCAGAGCGCAGGGACAAGCAATGACTAACACCGCAGTTGAGGTTAGCAGAGCGTGCGCAAAGGAAGCCGAGAAGCCAAAATACCAGACCAAGAAAGTGATAATGGCAATCCCTAAAACTGAAGGGACAAAATACTGCGACACCGTATCGGCAAACTTCTGGATGGGAGCTTTTTGACCTTGAGCTTCTTCAACAATTTTGATGATCCCAGAGAGAACTGTCTCGGCTCCAACTCTGGTGGCCGTAAAAGTGAAGGTTCCAGTTTTGTTAAGAGTGGCACCAGTGACTTCATCGCCAATCTTTTTTTCGATTGGCAGACTCTCACCCGAGATCATAGATTCATCGACACTAGAATAACCTTCGGTAATTTTGCCATCAACTGGAATTTTTTCACCCGGACGAACGACAATCTGATCATCAACGACTACTTCTTCAATAGGTATTTTTGTTTCTTGACCATCTCTGATAACCACAGCTTTTTTTGGTTTCAGATACAAAAGATTCTTGATAGCTTCTGAAGCCTTGCCTTTGGTTCTGCTTTCTAACCATTTTCCAAGAATAATAAAGGTGACCAATAGAGCCGAGGTCTCGTAGAAGACATCACCCTCGATAATATATGTCGTCACCAAACTATAGAAAAAAGCCGCACTGGTTCCCAGAGCCACCAAGGTATCCATGTTGGCCGATTTGTTTCTGAGGGCAGCGAAGGCTCCTTTGTAGAATCGAAAACCAATGTAGAATTGAATGATGGCAGCCAGAAGTGACTGAATGACCCGACTTTGAAAAGAGTGATCCATAAGAATCATAGACAGGATCACAATGGGAACTGACAGAATTAAACTCAGAATAAACTGATTTCTTTCTTTGACAATTACTCTTTCCTTGGAGTCTTCCTGCTGTTGCTCCGCTTTGATATCTATCGCAACAGGCTCAGCCTGATAACCAGATTTCTTGACACTAGCCAAGACTTCATTGTCATCTAGCTTTTTGTCCTCGTATTCGACACTGGCTTTTTCGGTCGCAAAATTAACACTAGCCTCTTTGACGCCAGGAATTTTTTTGAGATTCTTTTCTACCGTCAAAGCACAGCTAGCGCAATGCATTCCGGTAATTTGATAATCTTTTTTTATTTTTGACATATACTTATTATGCTTATTTTATTCTACTCCAATTTGCTGACTACAACCACATGAAGTTGCCCCACAAGCGCCACCACACGATTCAGCTTCATCGCAACTACTACTTGTTTCTGATTCAATTTCTTCTTGATCTAAACCGTTGGCATCAGAGATCTCTTTGTTCTCGATGACAATAAACTTACCCCAGACCATTTGCATCCAGCAAGAAAACTTGATCTCTCCTGCCTCGGTTGGAGTAAATTCTATAATGTTTTCTCCCTGTTTTAGTTCTTGTTTAATATTGTAACTCGGAACAATAATTTCATTGGTACACCCAGAGACTTGCTTGGCATCAATCACCCATCTGACGGGAATTCCTTTTTTGATGGACAAAACATTGGGTGAATAACCACCGTAGCTTAACTCCATGTTCACTACTTGATATTCATCAACTTCTCCATTGACCACCTCTTCTTTACTACTAGCTTGCTGTCCTGGAACAAAGCTTCCGAATCCATAGCCAAAGTTAATCAATCCACGGTTGAACATAATCAGTCCCAGAATAATAACCACAATACCAGAAAATTTCATAATGTTTTTGAGGTAGGCATTCTTGATCAAGGAAATGACACTACCAAAACCAAAGAGAAGTGGTACCGTCCCCAAAGCATAAATGCCCATAGATAGAGCTCCCGAGACAATACTCCCCGAGGTGAGCGCGTAAAGCTGCATAGCCTGAAGTGGCCCGCAAGGCATAAAACCGTTTAGAAGCCCAACGATAAATGGCCCCTTGGGATTTTTGGCGTGTCTGTTCTGATACAAAAACTTGGCAATAAATGCGGGGGTTTTGGGTTTTATCTTCTCTAGCCAAGAGAAATTGGTAACCAGGGACAAGCCCATCAGAACCATAAAAACTGCAGCAATGATAATAACAACTCCAGTAAAGGTTGGGTTGATGCCAAAAAAAGAGCCAACACCACCCAGAATGCCCCCGATAACTGTGTATGAAATAACTCGACCCAAATTATATTGGAGATGAGGTTTGGAAAAAGAGACCTTGCTTTCTTGAGATTTTTTGGCGGTCGCTGTGTAGGTCACAATCAAACCTCCGCACATCCCAATGCAGTGGAAACTGGCCAAAACACCAATGAAAAATATCAGAGCATAACTGAGATTTTGCTCATTGAGCCTAGAAAGAATTTCTAGCCATCCAAGTTTCTGAACCAGAAATGATGCAACCACAAAAAGAATTAAAGCCAGTCCAAAATAAACCAGGTTTCGATAATTCTTCTTATTTTTTTCTACCTTGTTGCTTGCTTGTTGAACCTTGTACCCCAACTTCTCGATAGTTTTCTTGATTCTCTTTATTGCGACCTTATGTTCGTCAAATTCTATCTGACATGTTCCAGTTTCAAAATCGACTTCAACTTTTCTAACCCCCTCCAAAGCTTTAATATCTGTCTCAATAAGTGTTTTGCAAGACTGACAATGAGTTCCTTCAAGACGTAGTTTCATTTTCTTGTGCATGTCTATTTGTTAAGCAAACGAGTCACGCTCAAAATCTCTTCAATCATCTCTTTTTTCTTCTTCTCATTCTTGGTTACCATGGCGTTCTTGAAACATGTCTTGAGATGATTCTCCATTAGCATTTGATGAGCAGACTTGAGAAGACCAATGGCAGCCAGATTTTGTTGCATGATATCAATACAGTATTTATCTTCTTCAATCATCTTAATGAGTTTGGTCATGAGGCTTTGGGACTTTTTGAAGTTGATGAGAGTTTTCTGTTTGGCTTTGGTCATTGTGATTGTTGTTTATTATATGTACCTGTACCCTAGGTGTAGGTATAATAACATGTCATTAGGAAATGTAGAAGGAGCGTCCTGTTGATAACTTACTTCAGTGCTAACCCCACCCTATTTCTCAACCTTGACAAGAGACATTTTCCTTGCTTTTATGGCAGTGCACGTTGAACAAAAACTTTTTCAAAACGGAGGACTTTTATGAAAAAACCAATCTTGGTTATGCTAGCTGTTTTGTTCTTCTCTTTGCCACAAAAAAATGTTTCGGCCGACAGCTCACAAACTCGAGGCAAGATCGTACTTCCCCCAATTCCTCCTGAATGGTCAAAAAAAAGAACTCGCCCCGCTAAGAGAAGGGGGTGCCCTCAAAAAAAACACTGTCTTGCAAAAATTAAACGGCTGCAGAGAAAGCTGAAATTGTGCCGTGGCCGCAAGTATGTAGCACAAGTTCGCACTTCCTGCAATCTGCAACGATGTCAGCGCGAATTCCAACGTCAACTCAGAGTTTTGAAACAAAGAGTCAAGACTATCCGCAAAAAGATAGGAACTCTTGAAAGCAAGCAACTCGATCTCGAAGAAAAAAAAACGAAAATGTCTCTGAAAAAAACCGCCCTCGATACGAGAGAGGGTAAAATTCTGAGAAAGTCAGAGTTGCTTGAAGAAAAGGAAGTGCGCCTTTACCAGTGGGATTTGAAACTAAGGGAAAGAGAGAGAAAGCTTAGAAAAGAGAAGACCTACTTGAAAACTGCTGCCATCGACTACAACAAATGGCGAGAGATCAAAGGTATCAGAAAGATTCGTTGTGTCATTCCGCTGGGAGCCAGAAACCGTGACATTGGTGAGACTCTTATGGCTAGAAAGCGCAACTGTTACTACTATCTAGGAGGTCACTCCCGCCAAACCAAGTGTCGCATCGATATGACCTGGACATGTACTCACGCAAAACCAACATACTGTGGCGTGACTATGCTGGCAACCTGTAAAGGGCTCCCTTGGGCATTTAAGGGTAGAAGCCAAAGACGTGGCAAATTCAGACGATACCGCTTCCCGGCCCCGTGGCGTCTCATACTAACCAGGGTCACTTCTTTTTGAACAGTGATCTTTTCCCCAGCAGGCCTAGCCTGCTTTTTTATTGCTTGGAAGAGCCAAAAACTGTTCTCCAAACATTGACAAACAATTTCAAAAGTGTACACTCACCTGAAACATTCTGTTTCACCCGAACCTTAACAAGGAGGAAGAGGAAATGACAAAATACATCTTGACTGCTTGGTGTTTCTGTTTTGCCATTGTTGGTCTTTCAGAAAGCGCTTTTGCAGCGAAAATGCAAAACAAGTGGGACAAAAAGCTAATACGAAACATGCCCTGGGAAGGGTCTGTTTGCAGTACCAATGCAGATTGTCACACTGAATTGACCTGTGCTATGGGTCAAAGCAAAATTGATCGCTGTCTAAAAGTTCAGGCTGACAAATGTGACCTGAAAGAAGAGGTTTCAATCAGAAAAGCATACGACAGAATTGGGTGTCGCAATGTCTCACTTTGCGTCTCTAGAAGCCAAAAATCTTTGTGGGAAAAACGATTCAATATTCTCTGTGAACGTTCAAGAGTAAAGCAAAAAAAGTACTTTGCTGCCTATGTTATTGGCCGCATTGGTCCTGCAATCTTCTTGACCATCAATGACACCACAACCGATCTAGATACCCTCAATCTTTCTCGTAGCTGGATAGCCAATATGCCTTTTTTTGAACCAGTAATGATTGCGATTGAGACCAAATTCACAGACATCTTTGGCCTCAGAACTGCTTTTGGCGGAAACTTTGCTCGCACCTTCCAGATTAACGGCCCAACCTGTTATGATTCCCTGCCGCAATGCAACCCTTTCTTGTTTGAGCTTGTCCTAAATGGTGGTTTCTTTCTCTCTTTTGCCAAAGACTCCTTCCAATTGAGTTTCAATGTCCAAGGCGTTTTCCAACAAGCCTGGCTAGGGGTAGCCCATGCAAGCATTAAGCTGGAAGATAACTTTGTTGGTCCATTAATTAGAATGAGATTCAAGCTAGCAGGCGATCCAGCAAAACATGCCTTCGTCGCCATTGAGCTTGAAGGGGGTATTGCCTTTAACTTCAAAGACAGTAACAAAGCAGTGGTCTTACTGCCCTATGTTGGCCTAAAACTCACAGTCTATCTGGTGCCATTTGGGTTCACCTGGTTCTAAAACGAAGAAAGGAGATAATCATGAAACACAGCAGCCAGTCTTCTTTTATCGGATTTGTCATTCCTCTCGGAACAAGACAGATTCAGATTGAGGAACAACTTGCTTTTGGAAACTCTCAAACTACCCTGCTTAAGGGTGTCGACAAAGCTACTGGAGAGGTCTTTGGTATCAAACACTACGATTTTTCCAGAAACAACCGAAAACAAGTAGAAAAGAGATTTTGGCGTGAAGCGCAATCACTTTTTTCTCTCAGCAGCCATCCAAGTTTTTTATCTTTCTCTGCTAGTACTTGTTTTCTTGACTCATCTTTCCCCGCCGGTTGGATTGTTATGGAACTAGCTCAAGGCGGAACTCTGGCGCAGCTTTTCAAACTAATGAAGAGACAAGAGGAGAGGCACGAGAAAAAAATGCCACTTCTGACAATAGCAAGTTTCATGGAAGCTCTTCTTGAGGGAATCGTGCGGCTTGAAGAAGTAGAGATGATTCACTGCGTCCTCAACCCCGAAAAAATCCTTCTGTGTTGCCCTTCAGAAGCACCACTTCAGTTCTGCAGCGGAAAAACCTCTGTCCTTTCCGGTAAAAATATTCGTATTTCCGGTCTATCAAATCTTAAAACCGTCCCTGAGCTTAAATCTCTCCCTCCAAGCGCCAATCTCCACGGTCTTTACGCCGCCCCAGAAGAAGTCTCTTCTTTGGAGCCGCAAAAAAGAGCTCTCTATTCTCTGGGTCTTATCTTGTACGAGTTGATTATGGGGAAACTTCCTGAACCCCTTCTTGATATCCTTAACGATTCCTCCCCTTCCACAGTGAAAAATAAAGCGCTACATGAAGTCAAGCAAAGAACAGAGTGTTTCGATTTTCCACTCGGCCAAATTGAGGTGGAAAAAGAAGCTCTGTTACATAACTTTGTTCGAGGCCTGACACAAAAAGACCCCAAGAAAAGAATCAGTTCCAAAGCAGCTGTCAATCTCCTGAATAAGCTAAAGACGAGTCTTAGTGCTGAATCGGGAAACAATCCTTTGGCAGAAACTATGCATATGGAATTTGATCCGTCACGTGTTGCTGTAGTTGATGAGAATATAGAAAAAAAGTGACCCATGCTCTTTTTCACTCGCCTTGCCTTCCTGGTAAGGCTTCTTTTTTTGCTGCCATTCTTCTCTAACACTTGACTTTGACCCTTATATAGCTACAATAGTGTTGGTTTGCACTTTGACAATTAAAAAATACACTTACGCAGAAAGGAGCGTGGCATGACACGAGGTGATAACCAGAGATTCGGCCTTGGAACTCAGATTGATATCAGCGACTTCAGAGTCACCCTAAAACGACAAATTGGTATAGGTGCTAGTTCCATTGTTTTTGAAGGCGAGGACGAAAGCATTCAACGTCCCATAGCCATTAAAACCTCTTTTTTTAACTCTGTAAAAGACCCAGAATACCAAGCTTTTGTGGATGAGGTGGAAAATCTGGGACTGATTGGCAACCATCCTCACATTTTGGCCTATTACGGTCACGCCTGCGTGACAAGAGAGGAGGATACACCTCTGAGTGGATGGATCGCCCTGGAATATGCTCGCGGAGATACTGTTGCCAGGCTTATAGAGTCAACCAGATCTTCAGACAGGCTTCTGCCTTTACTCACTGCTCTATCGATTGCTAAAGGCGTAGCCCTGGCTATTTCTTACCTTGAACGCAAAGGATTGGTTCACGCTGACATCAAACCAGAAAACTGTTTTTTGTGCTGCACCCCAACTGAGCTTGAAAACTACAACGCTGGTCAAGTTAAGGCAGGCATCAAAACAGAACATATCAAGCTCGGAGACTTTGGTATTACTAGTCTCCCAGAGATTTACCACAAGAGGTACATAGAAGATAAACGACTCCATGGAACCCCGCTTTATATTGCTCCAGAGCAGATTTTGGGAAACATCGTCCCTGGTAAAACAGATCTGTACTCGCTCGGGGTAATGCTCTACCAGATGGTCACTGGAGGCTTTCCCAAAGAGATACACGAGATCATTGGTCGAACTTATGAAAGCTCTAAAGACCAATTCTCAACAATGATGGTTCACCGACTTTTAGAGCCAACCCTGACTCTGCCACCCAATGTGGTTCATCAGAAAAACTACGCGTTTCTGTTAAACGATCTTATCATCCGACTAACTGCTAAAGACCCTGCTGACCGGCCCAGCCCCGCAGAAGTGATCAACAATTTAAGTGTTATTCAAGTAGGCTTGAGCAAGTCAAACCTCTCAGAAACACAAAGATTTTCCTCCAGAACTTCTAGAATCGTCACCCGTGAAACCACTGATCAACCAACAGAAGACCTTTGCCAGGGCAAGAAAGAAAAAAGGGAGCCTCTTTATTTTCCAGAAACTTCTGTCTATCCGAAAAACATTGAGATCGTTCCTTCTTCTCCACCCCCAAAGCATCTACCTGAAATGTCAGGCTCAAGCTTAACCGAAGTCATGAAAAATCTTAGCGAATCATCTTCAAGTTCTACTCCTAGGAAATTTCCTGATGACAAAACTGCAGAAATACCCAATCCTATTCCGACGAGAAAGGAAGAAGATTTCCAGGGAAATAGTTTTAGGCTTTCCTCACTTCCTGATACAGAAATGCGTAAAAATGATGGTCGGATAGAAGTACTGCAAGTTGTTGATCTCGCGTCAGAAGACGACAAAACTCCAGAGCAAGCTTTGCAAAAGGAAATTGAAGAACTACGAAAAGCAGACGTTACAATTCAAGAGAAGATCAGCCGGGGAAAAGCTTTAAGCGATACCGAAGCCTACATAGTGAGCTGCATTTATGGAGAGGCAGGTCTCATCAATAAACCTCTTCCCGCCTTTGAACAGCCTGCGGTTTCCATAGCTCTTGATCCTTTCGGATCCGTAGGTCATGTGGCTCCGTATCAGACTCCAACACCAGTACCAAAAAAAGTCCGCCCACCCCCACCCAAGACCACTATCGACCCTTTCCCGCTTGGAGCATTTGGGGAATTGGCAAACGAGAATGAAACCAGGACTGGTGATTTTATCTCTGGTGACACCGACCCAGATAAGTGGGAATCTAGTCAACGAAGGAAGAAAACTTTTTTCAAGTTTCTTTTCTTTTTTCTCGGAGTAGGGAGTGTTCTTGGGGCTCTGCTTGTCATTCCTCAATATGTTTTGTCCGAGTGTTTTTGTTGGCACTGGACCTCTTACTGCCTAATCAAAAACAAGAACGGAATCACTCTCAAGAAGTTCCCAAGAGCAGAAATGCTAATTCTGAAAAAAAGGTGGGTTTGGGAGAAATACAAAGCAGCCTCCTTCGCTGTATCTCCAGATGGCTATGTTCTGACCTCTAGCCTAGATCTCAAGCAGATTAGCCTCATAAAACTCTTGAAAACAGGCCAACTAGACTCAAGCAACGTCAAAACGTATCAATCCAAATACGGGAGATTCTATACTTCTTTAGTTCTTTGGCACTCAGACTCCAAATCTTTTCTTGCTGCAGGCTTCTATAACAATAGAAGAAAATTTCTCTTAGCTTTGGGGAAAGTTGACCTGAAGAAAAAATCCATCATTCACCTAGCTAGCCTGACAAGGTTAAGACGAGGAGAGTTTCCGTGTCGTGCAAGACAGCACCAAGACAAAATTAGTATTAGCTTCTGCAATAACACTGCCAAGGGTATTGCTTTGCCTCATCGTGAACTCTCTTGCCATTTCAAACCAAACAACAAAATTGTCTGTCGCAAATCTTCTAGCCTCGTCATTTCTGAAAGCTTTGACAATAGCGGCATTCCTGCCTTGAGAAAAAAGGCGGGACATCTTCAGCGTTTCTATCCGCTCAAACACAGTCAATTTATGAGTCAACAAGGCAACTTCATAGCCAGCATCTCTAGTCAACCCAAGACAAAGGAAGAAGTTCTGACTCTCTGGAAAATAAAACCTGCCACTATTTGTCAGATTCTCTGCTCGAAGTGACCCACTCTTCCCCCGTTCTTTCTAATAGACACCCATACCCGGGTGTCTTTTTTTGGAAACTACGCAAAAAATATATCAACGCCAAGTTAGTGGCTTGGTGACTCACTTTTTACTGCCTCTCTCCAAGGATCAAAGATGATTTACTGCAAGACACAAAATGCCTTAAAATAGCCAAAAGGAGAGCACAAATAAAAGTTCAAGCTTTCTTTGCACCACTTTGTTCATTAATTACTTCGTTAGGGGTCAGGAAGTTCAGGGATTTCCTGGGACGGTTATTGATTTTCTCTTGAATTTGCTGAAGTTCTTCATTTG